>Ga0105111_1000009_pt1 | contig 28165 bp, 30 predicted proteins | sample BED_Slide_host_7_FD_79140 | JGI IMG/M metagenome (GOLD analysis project Ga0105111, IMG submission 79140) | Extremophilic microbial mat communities from Yellowstone National Park, USA - BED_Slide_host_7_15 | ecosystem: Environmental > Aquatic > Thermal springs > Hot (42-90C) > Microbial mats ...
ACGTCCACTGGCACATCGTATTACTGAGATAAATTCTAATAACTCTGTGCCAGTCGAAAAGAATAACACAGAAGAAAACAGAGAGCATATGCAAAATGTGCCAAATGTGCCAGTGTCCAATTTTTCTAATGATAAAGTATCTAAATTCACTGGCACAAATGGCACAAATCCTTCTAGTACTTCAAATACTTCAGAAGAAATTAGCTCAGAAGACGAAGAAAAATCCGATACTGGCACATCGTATTACCGAGAAAAATTCAAGACTGGCACAAAAAATAGTTCAGAAGAGGGAGAAGAAATTGAAGATGAGGATATTATAATTAAAGATAATGCGATTATAATACAGACAAAAGATAAACATAAATTTATAATATATTATGGCCTGGCTGGTACCGTTGAAGATAGCACCAGGTTAATCGACCTCAAAGTCCCCCAGTTACCGAAGTGGGAATTCGTCGCCAAGAAGAAGGACGAGACCTTAAACATGATGGTGGTAGTGGACTTCTATCAAATGGAAGGCAAGATAATGTATTACATCAGGAACAGGAAGGAGATCGTGGAGAAACTTTACGCGTTCAGAAGTCAGAGACACATCTCAAAGAGGCTCATAAGTGACGCCCTCGATGCGTGGCTAGACCGTATTGATCCAGAGAAGTACGTGCAATGGGTAGACGTAAAGGAGGTAGTGAAGCAGTATGAAGAATGGGACGAGATCAATGAGGATCCGCTCAACTTCTTCCTATCCAGAGCCACTGACATAGTTGGAAATGAGAAACTGAAGGTCGCAGTGCTGTTGAACGTGGTATCTTCACAACTGTCGAAGATAAGGAGAGGGATTTACAGGGTACACCTGATCCTAAGCGGTTCAAGCGGGTCAGGAAAATCTTCTACAATCAAGTCTATCCTCGACCTGTTTTACGATAACGCCGATGGGGTTGAGGACTTTGTAGTCCTGAAGCTCACCAGGATGACTAAGGAGTCCCTAGGAAGGCTTAGGGTCGACACCCTCGATGGTAAGGTGATCTTTATCGAACAATTAGACAACATGGAAGGCGTAGACTACATCAGGGAAGCCATGAGCGAAGACAGGATAACGACCCTCACGACCATAAAGGACTCCGAGGGAAACCTGGTCTCGAAGACGGTCGTCATCCCTGGTCAGCCCGCATTTATTACGACTAACGTCACGGCAAACGTCGACCACCAAATCATCAATAGGTCGATCCAGCTTTACTTGAGTCAGGCTGAGGACGAGAAACTGAAGACTAAGATAATTGAAACGATCCTGGAAAGGGGAGAGATAGAGGAGCTGGATAAACTTAAGCTGATAACCTACGTTTGGCTCAAGACCAGACCTAAATCCCCGAAGATGACTAAGGATGTGAAGGAAGAGTTAGTAAAACTCCTCAGTAAGTTCATCAACTTCAAGAATATTTACAGGGCCACGGAAATAACCAGGAACCTGGTGAGGTCTACAGCATCAATGTTTAACCATGAAAACATCACCATGGAGGATCTGAACTTCGTCATGAGTTACCTGAAGAAGGACATAATTCTGACCACACTGGAGCTTTCCGAAAGGGATCTACAGGTCCTCAGGTGGCTTAGGAATCACGGCTTTGTACAAGGCGAGAAGGAGGAGGAGACTAAGGACGTCACCACTTCGGAGATAGCTCAAGTCGTGAAGATGAGTACACAGGAGACCAAGAAGCTACTGGACGTCCTATACGATAAGGGCCTTGTGTGGAAGGCCTACGACGGTAAACGTTTCAGTTGGGCGATAAACAACTACGGGATAAAGGTTCTCAGTGAGTTGGAGAGGGAAGTCGAAGAACAGAGGGAACAAAAAGAAGAGGATGAAGTGATCATTGAGGATCAGTTATTAGGGTATATCTCCTCAAAACTGCTGGGAAAGGAGACTGTGACAGAAGAGGAGTTACGTTCAATATTACAGAAGACGGCACAGGCTACGGATATCGAAGTCCAGGACTTATTGATTCACGGATTAGAGAGGAAGAACATAATAAAGAACCAGGGGGATGGGACGTGGAAGGTGGTCTAAAAAAGCTCTTCGTAAAGCAGGAAACGCACGGGTTTACCGTTTACAAACACCTTAACTGGGACGACTATAACTGGGTTGCAATAACCTCAGCAGGGTCAATAGTGGTCTTTAAGGATAGGACTGACTCCACGTTATACGCCATTTACAACGACCACAAGGGGCCCTATCACGTCCACATCCCTCTCTTTGACGATGTAGTAGCGTTTGATGAGAAGGTAAATGAGGTGCTTAAAGAAGTACTTAATTGTTTACGTCATGCTGAATGTTACGTAGACAGGACGCTAGGAGGTCGTGATATGATATTCAGTATGAACCGATATTCGTTGAGAGGGTTCATCCCATTCGGTACGGGGCCTTTTGAAAATAAATATGGATAGGTCATGTTTTCTATATATACATACATAGTTCATTTAAATCATAAAGTTTTATATAGTAAGCCGTGTATACATTATATAGATGTCAGATGGCATCTGTATTAAGAGAAAAAGGGAAGACAAAAGGAACCGAGTTTTTTATCCAGGATAAGGGAAGGGAAGGGGGGATGAAACGATGAAGTGGACGAGGAAAGACGAGGAGGAATACCAGGAAGTCTGCATAGATGATTATGATGAGGAAACATGTACCAACTTCGTCTACGCACGCGATGACGAGGAGTTCGATTACGGTGAGGAGGAATGACCAGGTCAAAAAAAGAGATGCCTGACCGAATACGGTGAACAGGTTTACAGGAAGTTCGTAAGGGAGTTCGGGGAAGAATGAGCCTAGAAGAAAAACGAGACAACGGTTTTCATCAGGTACGGTGTAAGGAGTGTGATAAGGTTTTAGCGGAATTTGATGGAAGAGACTGGTTGACCAGGGACTGCCAACATTTTCGATGGAAACAGGTTAACACACTTTGTTTCCATTTTCCCGATGCATATCAAGAATGTGATCCAGAATACATGAAGAAATTGAAGAGAAGGTATATACTAAGCGTAAATAAAGACGAAAACTTCCTCTTCCTGATTTCAAGACAGGTTGATGAAGAATTGAGGTGAAGAGTAAGACCTGATATTGATGACGTTCAGGGTTAACACCGTGGAGATCCTTAACCGTAATCACACATATGATAAAAACGTTGAGCGGACTGGTGTGAAAAGATGATAAACACGGTAAGCGGTATTTGGAGGAGAGACACACGTTACAATAAACGGTTTAACGAAAACCTGGCACTATGGATGCAAACATTTCCTCCGTTCCTCCTTTATAAATTACCTAAAACTCGCTTAATAGATTACCTCGCCGATGCCGTGCCTCCCTTCGTAGCATATCATCTCTTTAAAGAGAACCAAGTGAAAGCCAAAACGTTGCTGGATCTCTTTGCTGGGATAGGAGGTTGGTCTGTCGGTGCATTTCTCTATTTCTTTCCTAAATCCATTTACGTTGAGGCCGTAGAAATAGACGTGAAAAAGGTGAGAGTGATGGACGCGATATTTAAGGAACTGAAGAGGTACAACGGGGAGTTTGAGTATAATATCCTTAATACAGATATAAAGAGATATGAGTCCCTCAGAAGGTTCGATGTGATTGTAGGTTCACCACCGTGCGAGGACTATACTCCGCTCAACGCTTTCCGGGACTTCAGACCTTATGCAGGTACATACGAGCTCACACAGGAATACTTACGTGTCGTTAATTCCCTTAGGCCGACTTACGCGTTTTATGAAAATGTTTATGCGGAACCTCTATTCGATTTACTGAAAAAAGAGGGGTTTGAAGTCAAGAAAATTGATTTCAGTCAATATATCCCGCAACGTAGAAGGAGGTTGATAGCGTTAAGAAAACCGAGTCTACACGTCGAGGACGACCCATAATTTCCTCACAGTCAGGTTTTACCTTGATTATAGGGCGGTACCGCTGTTCCTCAATTTCCAGCTTTATGTCGTTTTAGGGGTCGGTTTCAAGACGTAAAAAGGGAAGTCAGAAACCTGAACACTATTTTGTTCACGTCGTTAATCTTCTGTTGAAAGGTAGAGAGAGGAATGAAATAATAAGGGATACTGTACTTAGGATCCTTCTGTGCTACCAGTACTAGGAAACTTTTCTCGCATTCCTTAACACTCTTTAGCCCTTCTAACTCTTCCCTTAACTGCTTTTCATTAACTTCGTTACCAGTCTTTACTTCAAAACCTAAACATATGTTCCTTTTGAAGTTCCTAGCCTTGTAAAAGACGTCTATCCTTCTACCGTTCGGTAAAAGCTCTTCCTTATTAGTATAACTAACATAAGTGATTTTCCTAACCCAATCGTCTTGGGTACGGGCCTGCAGTATACTCATTACGAAAGTTACGTCGTGTTCTATTATACTCTCCAATAAATCGTGTAAATATACCAGGTTAGAGCTGGTCATTCTCGACCCTCCTCACCACTTCCTCAGGGATCTCCACAAACACCTTTGATAGGAAGGCGTAGATGTCCTTTTGGATCTTATCATCTATCAAGAATAACTTATCAAATACTTCAGAGATGGGAGCCCTCTTCTCATCCCTCCATATTAGGTCTGATAGATAATCTTTCCTCGAAGATAGGATATAGTCCTCTGGGTTGTTTTTATCAGCACCGAAGTAGGGCGGGTAAATTACGTGGTCTTTAAGCTCTGAGTTACTTAGTTCCTCTTCCAAGATCTTGTTGTGTTTCATCAGCATTCCAGTAGAATTCTTCCTTACCCTGGTCAGTATAACCCCTAATATTCTTGGGTACTTATAGAACCCGTGTTCTGGTCTGGGTAGTATATATTTAGGCAGAGCTTCAGTTAGAAAGATCCTCGTTGCACTAAAAGCTTCTGGAGTCCCGTCCTCTGGTATTAAGAGGTAATGCGAAGCCCTTAAGATGGGCTTTATTGTCACGGTATCAGAAGGAGCAGTATCGACGAGGATGTAATCGTATTGGTCTCTGTAGAGGTCTAACATCCTGAGGATATTCCACTCCGATTGTATGGGGATATAGCCCTCAAACATCAGCTTAAATATGCTCATATAGGATCCAGGAACCACGTCTATGCCGAACTTTACTCCTTTACCTTCATGAAAGAACTTTATCCTTGCAGGCTCCATAGTCCTCAATAAGGCAAAAGCACTCTTATCCTGAGTAACGTCGTGAGACGACTCGAGGATTTTCAGCCTGTCCTCTTCTCTTACGAAGATTTGGGTAAGGGACATTTGGGCGTCGAAGTCAATTAATAACACTCTCTTTCTCGACGCACCTAAGCCCATGGCTATTATTGCAGTCGTGGTGGTCTTCCCTACTCCTCCCTTGGAGTTGTGGATAGTGACTACTTTAGCCGTCATAACTTCCCCTCCAAAACCTCTTTGGGAAATACTTCCTCCCTAGAGAATAACCTGAAATAAGGCTTAACCATTTCATAGAACTTCTCTTCTCTCTCCTCCTCGGATAGTCCTACTCTCTTTAGCAGGACATCAATTGTGTTATACCATAGCAGGGAAGCTTGTTTGTAGATCGCCTCCATGTTACGCCATATTTCATAAACCTTTTCGGCGTCCTTTTCGGTAAGCTTTCCCTCGTCTACTAACTCCTTAATTGAAGGCATTGCTTTATAGAGAGAATCTAAATCCGCTTTAGGAGTGTAAATCCTAGTTGGGGACGCTTCATCTTTTTCATTAAACTGGGGAGTTAACTGTTGTTTAGCCTCTTCCTCCTCATTAGCTCTCTGCCATTCTCTTACTAAATCATTTTCTTCACTTTCGTTATCCTCTCCCTCATCAGTTTCGATCTCCTCTCCTTCGTCTTCTTCCTTATCTTCTAAGTCTTCATCTTTTACCCCAGATTTCTTCTTAGACCTTTGCAGTTTCTCTTCGGTCTTCAGCTTATTAATCGCTTGAGAAACTGCCATTTTATGTTGTAATATTAAGTCTAGTAAGTCATCTCTCTCTATAATTATCTTTCTTCCTTCCCTGGTAGTGAGAAGTTGGTTCCTTTCTGTAGGCGGTAAATTGGCTATCTCCTGCAGTTTGTCCTTAGCCTTAGTGTAAAGCTCGTATGCAGTTCTGAGCGGGATTTTTCCATCATCTACTAATTGTCTTAAGAACGGAATAGTGCTTATGATAGAGTATTTTTGCATGTCAGAGTCTGTAACTTCTTTTGCTCCAATTTCTTCCTTAACCTGCTTCATCTTTAGTTCAAGCTCACTTGGTTTCGTATTTGTTTCATTATTATGCTCTAAATTCTCGCCAGTTGGCGAGAATTTTTGTACTTCTTTTGAACTTTTTTCAATCTTTTCCGCTAATTCCCTCAGAAGTTTTAAGACTTCGTACTTCTCTAAATGCCTCCTCTGTAAATTCAACATTACTATTAGCTTATATGCGGTCGCCCTGTCCTCAGAACTCTTGAAGTTCCATTTCCTTACCTTAACCTCTTTGAACTTAAGCTCTCTGAATATCTGGAATCTAGTATACCCATCTAATATTATGTAACTTGAATCTACGTCTATCGGCAATGTTTGACCGTTTTTAGCGATACTTGAGATCAGCTGTCCTTTCATGTTATTAGGTGGAACTAATGTCTTAAACTCCTCGTCTTCTTTTAGTTGTTCTATGGATACTATTTCTTCGGAATAGGATAATGCAGAACTCATTATGCAGTCACCAGCTCCTTTAATTGTTTCAAATATTCCCTTCCCTTCTCCGTAATTCTATGCTTCTCATTCCTTCCTTCTCCAGCTTTTTGTATTAGCCCATCTAACTGCAACCTGGTTAATGCTCTCCACAGTTTGTTCCTGTCCAGCTTCGTTCTTTCCCTTAATTCCGTGAACGACTTTTCTCCTTTCTCTATTTCCTTCAGTACTTCTAAGTAATATATAGGGTATAGATTTTTTGACATCTCGACATTCGATATGTTTCTGTTTTTTATAAACTTATCTCTTTTTATCAATTAAATATAGTAGACATAATATTAAAAGAGGGTTTTTCAATAATCGAAACTCAGGTAGAAAACCCGAAACTTACGTTTTTCTCCACAAATGAAAGGACGGTGAAGGGGATGGGGTGAGCCCTGCGAAGTTTTCCGTTGAACCCCCAACTTTATAACCAGAGCTAACTGGGAAAAATCGAGGTGAAAAGCTCTTGATACTGGGGGATAGAGACCTAAAATATTACCTGGAAAAGGGTCGGATAGTAATTTCTCCTCTTTTTCAAGATACTATAAGAGAGAACGGGGTGGACCTGAGAGTCGGTGGGGAGGTGGCCCGCTTTAAGGAGATTAATGAGGTATATGAAGACGGGAAGGACATACGTTCGTTTTATGATATAGAGAAAGGCAACGAATTTGTGATTTACCCTAACGAACACGTACTGTTAGTTACCGAGGAGTACGTTAAGCTGCCGAACGACGTGATGGCCTTCGTCAACTTGAGGTCATCCTTTGCTAGGTTGGGCATCCTTGCACCACCTACCATAGTGGATGCAGGCTTTGAAGGTCAGCTGACGATAGAGGTGCTGGGTTCTGCCTTTCCAGTGAAGATAAAGAGGGGGACTAGGTTCCTCCACCTCATTTTCGCCAGGACATTGACACCAGTTGAGAACCCCTACCGTGGAAAGTACCAGGGACAGCGAGGTGTAACTCTGACGAAGAACGAGACCTAGTCCGTCCCGACTTCGTTCTAGGGGGATCCCCCCCCTACTCGAATTCGGCCAGGGCCTCCTCTGTAAGTCTCACAATCCATGCGTCCTCTTCAGGGCCTTTCTCTGATCTTCGGCCGTCTTATTTGACACCTGAGACCTCACGCTTTCTCATTTACATTAATTATTAATTTTCCCTTGAAAACGGGGCGATATTTAAGGGAAAGTCCCGTAACCACTGTCAGTTTCTCACGATGTGGCTCTGGATACTAACCTCACGTCGAGAAAATCAGATCGGGCCCGAGAAGATATAAAAATCGTGATTTATAATTACTACAAATGGTCTCAGTCGATAAGATAGGATATGGGGAATACCTTCTTCTTGCGGAAGCCCCTATGTTCAAGAGGAGATATACGAGCGACGGAGACGTAATCCTGGGATGTACCATAGGCTGTAAGTTTTGTTACTACCGCATGATAGACACAACGGCACCTTACATAGGCACTGGAGAACTGACACGTTTGACGACACCAGAGGAATTCGCTGAGTCGGTCGCAAGCTCCAGACTGATTTCGGGAAGGTCTCTAGTAATCCTGGGAGCGAGAGGAGACGCATCCATGTACCCCAACGAGATACCGAGAGTCTTAGATACGGCTGAGAGGCTGGGAGTTACCGCTAAGTTCCTGGCGTTAAGGAGGGCAATTCACGACAAGGTGGTCAGAGATCACCTGGCTAACTATCCTCAGTTACGTTACGGTACAACCATAACGCCCAAGGCCAACGAAACTGGGTCTCCAGTACCCGATAACCTTCAGGTGAAAGGACTCCAGAACGACATCGAGTTTTCGGATAGGGTCAGTGTTGAAGTAGGCCCTATCACGCCCAGTAACATCGATGCGGTAAAGGACATCTTGATAAAATTGAAAGATATGGGGTGGAAAGGTGCCATATACAGGGGAGTTAGTGTAGGTTCTTGGGGAGTCGAGAGAAAAGACGTAGTTGAGAAACTATTCAGGCTAGGTTTCCTAACATCGGATCAGGCAAAGAAAGCGATTGAGTCACCTGAGTACTTTTACGGTGTTAAGAATAACCTGGACGACGTGATGGAAAAGGCAATTCGGAACATGTTTCAGGAAGTCGGCCTCAAGGCGTACAGGCACACCGGTCAATTCTATCCAGAGAATTGGGACATACCGGTAGCACTCACGAGGAGGAACAAGGTGAGACTCGACGTGTTAGATTACGCAAGGAAGGCACACTACCCCAACGAGGACTTAGGGTCACAGCTGGAGTATTTAGGTTACGACCACGAAATCAGGTGGTCAAATGAACACGGTGTCAGGGTAGCATACGTCAGGACTGAAATTCCGATCACCGAGGACGTCGCTACGTACCTAGGGGAAGTCACTGGGGTAGCGGTAATTGCCACGAATTACCTCCCGTCCCCCGACAAGGACACTCTGAAACATTATCTGAGGTACTCATTTCTGGGGATGCCTGAAAGGACGAAAAAGAGCGTAATGAGTAAACTTGGGACGTCCCAAGACGGGTAATCTGTTTTTTATGAAGTCACTCACCAGTCGTGCTAGGGGTCACCATACCAAAATGCACCCGTGTTTATGCCAAAATATTTTTAAACGTTTTGGTTAGTCTAAGTTTATGGGAATCGATTTAATTTTCAAAGGTAAAGTGTCGAGCCATGGGAAGGGCAAGTATATGATCTATATCCCGAAGCAGTTCTCTGAGAAGGCAAAGGAACTTCACGGCAACGGAGAAATCATTGTAATTATTGCAAGAGAAGGTTGAGAGAGATGAAACTGGCAGTCTTCATCCTCAAGAGTGGCCTAAAACAGTTCAACCAGTTCAAAGGATATGACCACGCTTACTTAGACTCAAACCAACTGTTCCCGAGAAGATTGGAAAAGGACTACGACGAAGTGGTTCTGGTAGATAGTACTTCCGCTTCTGGAATAACTTTGTTTAAGGCGAAATCCGTCCTTGAGGCCATGGGTTTTCAAAATATTAAGTTGGCAGCTCACCCGGTCACTAAGCACGCTGCCTCGTTAATAGATATCCCGCTACCTAGACAGGATCCCGTAGGTAATTCCGTGTTCGTTGCTGGACTTCCTGGTGCCGGGAAGAGTGCTTTCTCGAGGGGTCTGGCCGAGGCTCTGAACGGTTTATATGTGAGGTGGGGCAAGGAAGTCTCTAAGAGGTTCAGTGTAGGTAAGTATGGGGAAGATCTCGCAGGACTTGAGTCCGAGAACCCCTTCCTTGTATCGGAGAGGCTCATCACTGAGGGAGTCTTTGACACAGAAAAGGAGTTCGTTGTGGTCGACGGAGTGAAAAATATCTGGCAGGCAGTACACGTCTCCTATTCCACACTTAGGCCGGCTATACCTTTCTTCATTGAAGTGTCTCAGGAAGTTAGGGAGTTGATCATAAAGGTCAGGGAGATGGTAGACGACCCATACGACGAGAAAAGGAAGGCGTTGTTCTCGGAACACTGGAGAGAGATTAGGGAATCCAGCATCGTGGTTAAACTGGATGAAAAATATATGGACAAGACCTTAGAAGGCGTCTTCCGATCCTTGGGGATAGACCCTAGGATAAGGGGTTACTTCAATCCGTTCATAACCAAGGACGTGTTGCTGAGTAGTTGGTTCCTATCCTGGAAGAAGGCCAACAACGTCTACACTCCCGTTATAGACGAATGGATTAACGAAAAAGGCATTAGGATTCACAGGGGTTACATAGAGAGGCTTAGGAGGAGCGGTATCACGGTAGATGAGGACGTGGCTTCCATAATATCCCTCTCCGCTACTGCCTCCAGGATAATAGACGATATCCTCGACGAGCACAGTACTAGGTTTCATAGCGAGGAGGGGGTAACCGAGGAAGCGTGGTGGGTTCAAAGGGGCATATACCTGGCCGTGATCGACAGCACAGTCCTGATGGAGAAGGCGAGGAGGATAGCGAGAAAGATAGGAGTGGAGACCAGCCTGATCAACACCTTCGAAAGAATGGTTGAGGCTGTCATGGTGGAACTGGAACTGGAGAAGACCAGGAGACAGCCCACACTCAACGATTGGCTGAAGGTCGTTGAGAGAGAGGCTGCCTTCAGAGAGTTCCTGTACAGCCTCACGAAGATGGATCCAGAGAGGGGATATGTGGAGGGCGTCATAGCACAGGCGAAGGACGATTTGTACGGGACAGAGAAAGGGGGAAGGGAGGACACAGATACACTCCTTAACAGGCCGTTATTCCAAAGGGTCTGCCGTAATCCAGAAGAGGTTTTAGATGAACTAAAGGAGGCCAAAACGAAAGAAGACGTGTTTTCAATTCTACTTCCCTCTGGAGGGGGTCTCAAGTGATGGGCGGGGGTCTAGATTGCCCGATCGTGGAAACGGAGAAGGTTGGGGGTCATTCATGAGGTTCCTATTCTGGCAGACGTTCTCTTTACCCATCGCATACATCGTTTCAAGTGCATATCTCAACATTCATGATTATATTATTCAATTGAATTATCTTTTCCGTGCCTCGACCGTTTTCCCCGAAAGCGGGGTCGTGGCCCTGATGATATTTCTAGTCACGTTCATGTTGCCTAACCTCTACGTGTTCACGTCCCTCCGTTTGATGAGGGAAGACCTCCTCAACGGCAAAATCCAAAGAGACGTCCGAATAACACCTCACGAACGATATATCCAGATAAGTACCAGGAATTATACAATCACTGATCCCTCCTTGGATACTTCAGGGTTAGTAGGCTTCACCCTAATTTCGGTGTTTCCTTTTGTGATAGATTATTCTTCGTTAACTCTCCTGTTACTATCTTCTATCACCCTAGCCATAATAGGCACTCTCTACGAGGAGGGATCAATTGTCATGAACCCCTACTTACGGGTTATGTATCACGTTTTTACCTTACAAAGTGAGGATAAGAAACTCTACATCATCATGGAAAAAGAGGAAAGACCTAAGTTTTCCGAATATGTTGTAGATTGGTATGATCACCTCGTGCTGGTCGCGTTTAAGGGTGTGAAACATGATAGTTGAGAGGATATACGACCGTAAGTTACAGGATCACTTAAACCACAGGAAGGAAGAGGACGTCATTTACGTTACAGACCTCGTCAGGTGTCCGCTTAAGGTTAGGTTCGAAAATCGGTATAAGGAGTTGGTATCGGGAGACTTCTTCACACCGGCAGCTGTAATGGGAGACTTTGTACATTCGGGACTTGAACAGTTCCTTAAGGAGGAGTTCAATGCAGAGGTTGAGGTTGATGTAGAGAAGGAAGTCAACATCGACGGTAAAACTATCAAGATAAGGGGAAGGGCCGACGCAGTCATAAAAGACGTGGTGGTCGAAATAAAGTCCTCGAGGTCTGACAAAGGCCTTCCTTTCGAACACCATAGGACACAGCTCCAGGTTTACCTATGGATGTTCGAGGCGAAGAAAGGGATATTGATTTACGTGACGCCAGATAGGATCACGGAATACGAAATAGATGAGCCTTTAGATGACGCTGTAGTGCTGAAATTGTTAGGGGAGGTCGTGAGAGCGAGTAAAGCTCCACGTTATATCTGGGAGTGTAATTATTGTAAGTTCAATACAATCTGCCCCAACAAACGAAATTCACAGTAATCTCGGCCTTCTAGGGAAAGTAGTTGTGATAATGTATTGCGGTGAGCAACATCAGAACCCCTAAGAGTATCGCTAATCCGTTTGCGAAGGGGTTATCATAAGAGAAGTGTGCAAAAGCTATCCTGCTCCACTTTCCGTTGACCTTGTGATAAATCCCCCTCTCGGTGAAGATGTCGAGGATCATATGAGAAGGGCCGACTAGCGACCCGTCGAGGACGAGGGAAAGGGCAAAGTGGAACGAAGGGAAAACGTAATAGAGGACGAATAAAGGGAGAGAGACTGAAAGGCCCCACAGGATAGACCTATAAAACGTGTGAGTCCTAGGTGACCTGGAGATATACTTCCCTCTCATCTCGTGTCCCAAGGAGTCGATCACGTTATTCGCAATTACGGATATCGTTCCTGCCAACACGATTGAGTAAAGACCATTCAAGACAAGAGAATCAATGAGGTAAAGTAGGCCCAAAGAGAAGATGTAATGCGTCCTCAACTTCATCAGATCTTCCTCCTTATCCTCTCTAACCTGATGTCCTCATCTATAGTATTTGATAATTTCTTTATTCCCTTCTCAAAGGAAGATTCGAATTGGGTCTTCGCATCTCCGTCATAATTTACTAGAAATTTTATACCGTTCTCGGCCCTGGAGATTTCGATAAAGCCAGACCCTTTCAACCCATCAGAAAACACGAAAACGTACCTTATTACCGAACCTTTGAATATTCCGCCCTCCAGTATGTACGGATACATGCCTAAGGTACCCATGACCTGGAATGACCCTCTTCCAATGTGGCTTCCATACCCCGGGATAATTCTAGGTAATGCGAAGTCTGGATCCGAAAATAGCCCTAACACTACGTCCACTTCATGCTTAATGTTCAGAAACAGTTCCTTCAACTTTCTTCCCCTCCCTAATCATCCAAGATACGGACATAATCGACGTGACTATAATCACACTTGTGATTACGAAGACGGGTAGGAAGGATCCGATCACTCCATACACCGATATCAAGGTGGGTAATACTGTCAGAAGTAGCACTGCGGGGAATAAACCGATGAACCCGAAAACTGCTCCTGCACTGGTATTTCTCAGGTTTACGGGGAACGTGGACGAGGTCATCCCCATTGTGCCCCATCCCATTGAGGCCATCATGTATGTGGGGAATAATGCGAGTGGCGAGTGAGTGAAGAAGACTGGTACGGAGGCTAAGCTACCTATCGATGATATCAATACCACCTTCTTCCAGCCGTACTTGTCGGCCAGATACCCTCCAATTATAGCCATTACAACCGCCAATACCGATGCAATGAGGAACGTGAAAGTCACGACACTCCCGTTGTAACCAGACTTTTCCAGGAGTTCTATAGAGTAGGGGTAAAGTAAGAAGTTCAATACCACGGGGAAGTACGCTATCGCCAAGGTGATGAGTAGTATGTCTCTCCCGTGCTTCTTGAATGCCGACCTTATAGGACTCCTCTCCACCTCTCCGCTCCTCAACACCTCCTTGAAGTCCAGACTCTCCACTATCCTCATCCTCAAATAGGCCGAAACCAGTATCGCTACCGCACCTATACCTATCAGTATCCTCCAACCGTAAGTTAAGAGGAACACCCCGCTTTCCAACCTCTCAGACATCAGGATACCTAGAACTCCCAAGATTATTCCCAGGATCGCGGAAGATTGCGGAAAGGATATCAAATACCCCGTCCTCTCCACTTTCTCCGCATACTCGTAAGTTAGGACTATGGAACTTCCTATGTCTCCTCCCAAACCCATTCCTTGTACAAACCTAAGGGTCGCAATCAAAACTACTGCTATTATCCCTATGGCAGGCATCAATGCAACCAAAAGCATTGCGACTCCAGAGATTAAGAGGCTCCAGAACATCGAGAACTTTCTACCTAACTTGTCGCCGAAATGACCGAAGACCACTCCTCCTGCAGGTCTGCCTACCAATATCGTGGCGTATGCGAGAATTGAGAAAGCTATAGCGAAGTTTGAAGCTTTCTTAAAGAACACGTAGGGCCATATGGCCGTAGAGATTATCCCTATGGAGAAAAAATCATAGGCTTCTATTATTAAGCCTATAGTTGATAAAACAACTACGGCTCTTATAAATTTTGAAGGTAATTTTACACCTTTCAAACCTTTTTCCACCTCATCTTTTGGGGGTTTTTAAAAACCTTAGAGGTAGAGATGAGTTCTGGAATGGACGTCAGGAGGTTTTCAGTCATTTTGATAGCAACGATGATAGTTTTGGCCTTCGCGGTGAGCTTTATAAATATCAAAGTGACTCAACCCAACTCTCCAGTGCAAACAGGGAGTGGAGGAGGGTTGGGATCCTACAGTGTCCAAGGGCCCAGTTACATATATAATAGGACAATAACGTTGGCCCCAGATATACAAGATTTAGCTTACGTTAAAGGAAATTATTCCAACTTGCCAGCCCCTTATTATAACGTTTCTCCAGACATATACACCCTATTCAACTTCTCAGAGCCCAATAATAACTTGCTAAACCTCCTGCTCAATGCCCTGTCGTGGAACGCAAGTGAAATCGCTCCAGGGCCATACGGTGCCCTGTTGTCCAGTGCCAGCAGTGCCTACGTCAACGTCACCAGCTACAAGAACGTATCCCTTCAGCCGTTCTCGCTCAACGTGAACGATACGGAGAACTACTCCAAATGGGAACTGATAGTGAATTACGGGAAAACGTTCCAGGCACCTAACGGGTTTCAGCCCGACTGGAGCTATCCTCCTTCGGACCTGATCTCGGTGAACTCCCCAACGTATAAAATAATTAACAGTTATACCTTGAAAACAATAGTAAATATTTCATATCACTTAGGCAATTTACAGTTAATACGGACGGGCCAAAGTACAGGGAGGGGGACGTATTACGACCCCTGCACGGGCACGGAGAAGACTTACACTTACCGTGATTACTATTACTACTACGCTCGAGATATAAACTACAGTATCCAGGTATACCTCGATCAAAACGGGTCGATAAGACAAATCGCAAACTTGACAGGCTCACAGGAAATATATTGGAACCAACAGGGTACACTGGGAGGAGTATACCAAGGTTCAGCTGTAGTCCCTCCTGGGGTTTTGAAACCGTATAACGCAACTGCGGAAATTCTTTACTATCCTGGTTCATCTTTTACTAACTATTATACCAACTTCCAGTGCAAAAAAGGTAACGTAACATATAGCTTCAATCTATATACTGGTTCTAGAATATCATATTACCCTCAATTCTCAGAAAATATAAAACAGTATACTTTTAATTGGTACGAATACAGTGTGATATTTCCGATAAGCATTCTGGTATTTAACGGTACGAACCCGCAGACCAGTATCAACAACCAAGTATACGATTCTAGAAATATTGTAACGAACTTCTCATACAATATTTGGAGCTCAGATCCTCAGGTGAATAATAACAGGATAGTTACTTACGACCATATACAAGTAGCGAATTACACTATTCAGAGGACGTGGAATGCCGGTAATATAGAAATTGTCCCTCAGCCAGATACATTGTTAACCAAAGAACCCAACCTGGATATATTAAATTACTACCTGACCTTCAACGTCCAGGACAACACCGTACAGTCTCCTCCCTGGATCTCTCAAGGAATGACCTTCAATAAGTATGCGGCATTGAGCTGGTTCTACCTGGAACAGAACGCGACACTAGCTCATGCCCTATATGAGTATATAATGAATACTATATCACAACGGGACGAACAGTTCTGGAGGTTCGAGTACTTCGACCTAACCAGTGAGTTCGTCATGTATACCTTCAACACCACATATTCCGCTTGGAACAACTTACTGGAGTTGGAGAGTTTCTATCTGAACTGGAGCATGACCCCTGCTCAAATACTGAAACTGAACGAATGGCCCAACGTGACTTACCAGACGGGACAGTTACTCTTCTTCAATATCTCGAGGATCCCAGAGGTCTACAACGCTTCCGTGTACTTTAACGTGACTGGGGACAACCAAGTGTACCTGGTGGACGTATATAACGCCCTACAATGGAACAGGATCCCGTTCGGCAACATGTACCTTGCGAATAAGGTGTACTTCTATCTCAACGATACAGGACAGGGGATCCCTTACGTCGGGGAGACCTTATACTTCTTTAACGTGGACTATATACCGTCCATATTTTACGCCACCTCGGGGACGGCATACGGGACGCCCACCAAGATCCTGGCCATCTGGAACGGGACGACTTGGTTAAGTTGAACCTTTTTTTCTTTTTGAACCCCCTGGCTCAATGCTTATAATTGATTAAAAAAGAAGAAATTCCGATGCACGTAGAAGAGTGTTCAATAGTCGAGAACCCTGAAGGATATATGGTGAACAGTTGTACGGGTGAAGTGTTGGACTTCGAGAATTACATGTACCAAGATTACTCGAACCTGGAATATTACGAGAGGGCCTCGAAGAAGGGAGGTGGGAAGGTAGCGGACATGAAGAAGATAGTGTTGAACTACCTCCAGAGCATCATGACTGAAGAAGAGAAAGATATGTTCTACAAAATCCTGGAAAAGGTCGGCGAGGATAAGCTGGATACCGCTTACTACCTCGCCATTTACGAATATATTCTCGCAAAAGAGAACAAGATTGTAGACCGAAATTATTTGAAGTTCCTCAAAATGAAGGGAGTTGGTAGGTACGCAATAAGACAGAAGAAGAAGCTGTTGAGACGTATAATTAAAGAAGACCCAGTGGTGCATTACATAAACTCCCTCAGCCCAGAGAAAAGGGAGGAGGCCCTAAAGGTTTACGAGATATTGAAGGAGAAGGACTTAATTCACGGAAGGGCGGAGACCAGAAAAAAGATATTGTTGGAATACCTTAACGAGGAAAAGAAAAGAGGACTCTTGGAGGAACATTACGTAAAGGAACTAATCAGATGGAATTTTAACTACGTCACGATCCTTTAACTCACTTAAACTCCCCCTAAATATGGCTTCCATCACACCGTCATTCAGGTTGTAAATAACGTAGGCCTTTCCAGACTTGATGTATTTCACATAATATGCGTCTAAAACTGTCATGAACTGTATTTCTGCTTCATTGTTCTTCGTGAATATCAACGCACCAGAGGGGAGCTTCTCCATGTGGTATCCCAGCTCCGTGGCCTTTTCCTTCAATAACCTTATACTCCTGACCTCCATTTCGCTTTCTCCTCCTCTGTGAGTAGGACGTTGATGAACGACTTTATGGAACCAGATTTGAGGATCCCCTGCCCCGTTTCACTCTTCAAAACATAATCGATTTCCTCGTCCGAGAGCCTAGCTAAGTCTTTCAAGTCCTGCGTTGCGGTGTCCTCCTGCTTTAATATCAGCTTAGTGTCCGCCAATTGGAACATGTCCCTACTGTACTCGTTTTTAGTGTAATCGGTCACCAGCTGGGTGATCGTGGTTATCCCGGTGCTGAGGTTCCTAGCGGTCTTGTAAATTTGGGCTATAATCCTGGATATCGAGGGGTAAATGAGTAAAAGGTGTGCCTCGTCTATTATTATCACTTTCTTCATTTCCCTAGGTAACTTGTTGATTTGGGCCCATGCGAGGAGGATCAATAAGGTAGCAGCTAACCGTTTATGCCTGTTATCGTCCGTCTTGAGTCCCAGGATAACCGTCCTCTTCCTCAAGAGCTCCTGAGGAGTTTCCCCGTAATAGATCAGTTTGTCGGGGTTAGTCGTCATGTTCAGTAAGAAGGCCTCAAGGTCTTCTAAATTCCTGTTCCTCAACTTCTGTTTTTCCAACTCGTTGAGCTCCTCTCTTACGTACTTTAGCAGGTCGGAGATAGACCTGGACTTCTCAGTGTAGTTCGCCATTAACCCCCTCAACTTCCCAGGTATTTGGTAGAGGTCGACGAGGAAGTCGGTCACATCTCCTAAGTTGATGCCTCCTTCCCTGGCTAGAGTTATCGGGTCTAACCCCATCTCTTGCCCATACTCCCACACCACACTGAATACGTCTTGATCGTCCTGGAAGAACCTGTTGAAGTTGGCCAAGGGGTCGATGATGAATATGTAAATGTTGTCCTTATACACTTTCTTCAAACGGTCTATTAAGAGGGTAACCGTGGTGGTCTTACCAGCCCCAGTCGTTCCCGAAACCGTCCAGTGAGCGTTAGTCCTCCCGTTCACCCTGGAGAACGGGTTGATCACGATTGGAGAGCCAGTATCGTCAACTCCGAGGAATATCCCTCCCTCCTCTATGATGTTAGACGCAGATAACGGGTATAACTTAGCTACCGAGATAGTTGAACTGTAACGTTTGGCAAACCTGGCGGAGAAGTTGTATATTTCTTTTTGAAGAAAACGTGAGTTGGGGGAGTCTACCAGTATTCCCGCTTCGTTTAACTGGGGAGTTAACTCTTGAGTTGCTACCTCCAGTTCTTGGGGGCTCCTCACATGAATGACGTAGAAGACTTGAAACTCGAGCGGTTCGGCACCGAATTCATCGAAGTCCTTCTTCAACGTGGAGGACTGTGCACGTAACGCCTCAAGTTCTGCGACTACGTTTCCGAACCTGCTCGCCTTCATCAGCTTACTGTCAATGCTGCTTATGTAATTCCTCATCCTTTCCTTCCCTGTAATTGAAAATTTAATAGCTATTTCTATCATTTCTGGTTTAACTTTCTTGAAGACTGGGGTGGACAAAGCTGCCTCCAAAATCGCAGTAGAGTAGGAGTATGCGACGAACCCCCTCGCATATGTGCCCTCATCCGTGAGGACGTAATTCCTCCCTATCCCCTGAATTGAGGATCTTTGGGGCTCCTCTATCACGTTTAGAACCTTGATCTCCTGTAACGACTTTAGGTATGCCGAAGTGGTGAAGGTTTGGTATTTGTTCCCTAAGAACTCATAGGTACCGCTCCTCTTTTGGACGTAAATCATGCCCTTCTTTGCGTATCCTAAAAGAGACGCTAGGTTGAACAACTCCTTTCTCCTCTCATCTATGTCGAGTAGAAAGTAGGGTGTCGTGTTCAACTTATACCAGTTATACTTCTCCTGAAATCTAGACTTCATCGGTTGGACGGCTTTTAAAAACGGAGAGGTTGAGGAATATGGAAAGGAGGAAAGCTGGTTACATATTGCTCTTAATATTCATGATACCGGTCTTGTCGATACCGGTCGCGGCTGCAACCAACCCCATACAAAATTTCTCGAACAACCTTTTGTTAATAATCCCTCCACTACTGTTCGTCTTGAGCCTGATCGCACTAAGGGGAGCGGACTACGATTATGCGTTCACGTTGCTACTTGCCGCAGTTATAGTGACTGTAGCTCTCGCCTCGTTTCAGGCGAGAGTTAACTCATTCTCATTGTTATTTTACAATTTACAGGTCACGATGGTAGGGCCGTCCACGACTACTGTTAACAGCCCAGTCTCCTACTCCGTCACGGTAAGCCCCTTACCGCAGGGGTGGAACGTGCAAAAAGTGGAGTACGTCTGGTTAGTGTACTACAACTCATCCATTTTGGCCTATAATTCTTCATCTGGGTACGTAAGTAATTACGTCTCTAACGTCGCATCTTCCCAAAAATCCTTATCATTCACGCCAACACAAACCGGTGAATATCTAGTGTCGTATAGTATATCGTATTTCGCAAACGTCTCTGGTTATCCAGGAGTCGCCATTGGGGGTTCAGGAGGGTTACTTCAAGTCGAACCGCCCTCCTCTCTCCTATCATGGATTGCTGGGGCTATAGTTTCCGCAGTATCGAGTTTGGTGGCTAGTACCCTCGGCACGATAACGTCCGCCCTCTCACTTATAGCACAGCCTATCTTCGATGCAATAAGTTATGCTTTAATAATGCCTACTGTTAGCGGTAATTTAGGAAATGTTGTAGAAAATATTTACAATGAACTCATACAAATATCTTTAACCTTATCGTTATTATTTATAGCTGCAACTGTAGCTTACAACGCCTTAAGGTCTAACTATACGGACTTGATAGATGTAGCGAGTGACCTTTTCTATAAGATAATTGTATGGCTGTTTTTCACTTTTGGCGGACTTGAAATATATAACTACGCTGCAACGTTCATAAATAGTTTAATTTATGAGATAATAAATCCATATTTACCCGTATTAGGTGCAGATATTGTAAGTGCAACAGACTTATTCTTAGGGTTATTTGCTGTGGATAATGTTATCGGGTTTGGTTTCGCGAGGAGTTTGGGAATTGTTGCAGGAGACTTAGTTAAGGCACTTATATTCTTCGCGTTGTTTATAGGTATTCGATATTTCTTGATATTAGCGATAGTGGCGTTAACCCCACTTTTAGCTACTTTCTGGCTTTTCGAGTGGACTAGAAGGATCGGTGATATATTGGTTGATGTTTTAATAGGTCTTGCATTAGCAGGTCTACTGAATACTATAATTATAGCGTTAGTTATTGCATCTGGAGTAATTTGGCTTCTCATTTTCTTGCCTTTCATAGCGGACTTGGGGACGATTATTTCGCTTTCTGTTTCTTTAGTCGCAATAAAACCACATGAAAGTCTAAGCTTCTCGCCAAGAAAGGGTAATACGAAACTCCAGTCAACCCAGACTCCGCAAACACCACCCCCACCTACTACACAACAACCTCCGCCACAAAAACCAACGCCATTAACTTACATATAAAAAAGGATAACATTTTTCCTAATTTTTTTCTTTAATATAATTCTCAAATACAGGTATTAAACGGTATGGATTCATCACATGTGTAAGGACTATAGATGACCCGTCTTTCTTGATGAACTGAACGGTACCGAGTTTTATTATCCCAGTAGTCGCATATTCTGGGTCTATCTTCCTCCACGCAATATACCTGGCTATAGAACCTGGCATGTTCCCAATAGGCATTATTTGCGTCGATAAAGTATTAGGATTCATATCAATTTCGGTAACAGAAAGTATCCTGTACTCCTTAACCTCATCCCACTTGAAAAGGTAAGGCTTACTATCTGTATCATAATAAAGTCCTTTTTCATCGTAAAATACATCCTTAAACGCCGCAGGTCTTGCCACAAGGTTCCCCATGCGTTTGTAGGGACGATAAGCAACATATGCCCCCCCTATAGCTACTGCCAAAAACACCAATGACAACAATATTTGTCCACCCACTAGAGCCCCTAAGAACAACAATGACCCTAATATCAGAGAGGACACTCCTATGCCTTGTATCAAAACTTCTTCTAGTTTCATGACTCCTCCAGTTATTTTTTTCTCCTTCTATAAATATAAATGTTTCGCTTTGTATCCGTTATTTTTTACGGATGCATTCGTTTTGCAAACCGTTTATGCAAAACATATGGACACGTTGATTCTCAGGAGTGCAAAGATTATTAACCGGTGAACATGATATTTATCGTGATGTATATCATTCAGGCTGAGAAAAAAGAGGCTGAAGAATTAATAAAACTCTCAAGAAAAAATGGTGACTTGAAATTGATGAAAGCGGTCTTCATGACGGATAACGAAAAACTTGTGGCAGCACTTAAACGACATTATAACATCATCGTTTTGAAACAAGACCTATTAATTTAATGATGACGAAAGAGACTAATAACCCGGCTATTACGCTCAGGCCAATCAGAATTCCTATATTTATTTTTTGAGCATAAATTTCTAATTGAATAATATATAACACGATGGATAGAGCTAATATAGCTGATGGTAATTCTATTAATTCTTTTTCATTTTTTTCGAAAATATCTACATTACTAGGCTTTTTTGGTTTCTTCTCTTCCTTCTTTCCTGTAATAGACCTCCTTTGTATCGTGACTTCCTCCTTTCCCGTCTCCCTTTCTTCCTTTTGTATCATGACTTCCTCCTTTCCCGTCTCCCCTTTTTCCCCCTCCTTTTGTCCCATAAAGTCGCCTATGAAAGCCAGGAACTGGTAGTAGAACGGGACACTTTTCTCGTTGTAGAACAGAACATAAATTGCGAGCATGAAAGGTATTGCGGCATATATCACTTCATGTTTCAGGAACAAAATCAGGCCGATGAGTATACCAGGGAATATCACCAATAATTCTTTCATACTTACGGTTCTGATTAACATAGGGAAACTCTTCTCATCTGCACTGGAAATAGACCTTAAGTACCCGAATTCGAGTCTCCTTGCCTTCATTTAGTATCGGGGGTTTTAAAAAAGAGCTCCAATCGATGAACGTAGCAAAACTAAAGAAAAAGTTGATGAGGACTACTACTAAGGTGGCACAGAAGTTCAGGAGAGGAGACCATGAAAAGGGTTTCATCGGAGCGGGTTCAGGGGCTTCACTGATAGCCGTCGGCTCAATCGGTTATCTGGGGAACACCATAAACAAGATGATAACTTCCATAGGTAACGGGACTACCGTTCAAGGAAGCGGAACAGTTGCTGCAGCCGGGATAGCCGGCTTCGTAAACGACGTTGTGGCATTGATAGGGTTAATAAGCCTGATACTAGGCATAGTTGAATACAGGAAATTAAGAAAACAGGTCGTTAAGAAGTAGTTTAATCAAGCTATTACTTTTTTCATAATACTCTCCTTTTCTCCGAACGTGATCGGGTGGGTGTGAATCGAAGACCCACGCTTTCAACCTTTGAAACCTCGATTTAGGCACCTCGGCGTCGCTTTCATATTTTATATTATACTTAGTATATGCATAAAGATCCGCACCTCTTTCCATCCTCCATAATAGGAATTTCCCTACTGGGACGGCCAGGATAACTAACCAGGTACTAATCGGCAAGGAAGCGGCAGCAATTATCAGAAAAGCGTAGATATAGTTGAACTGTTTAACGTGTCCCTCCTCATGCGTTAAGACCTCCTTGCCTATCCTGTTAGAGAGGAAAACTATACTCTTTCTGAAGAATATACTGTTGAGCGTTATTGCATTCTCTTCATTAATATCTAAAACCCTCACGCTTATATTTCCCTCCCTCTTCACCTCCTTACTTTTGAAATAAAGGTAGCCGTGGAACGATTCGTAGAATATTATCACTAACGCTACGTTGAATAAGGAGAGCTCCCAATTCATCGCCTAAACTTCTTTTTTAAAGACCGCTTGTCACGAAGACAGATGAAGGTAAGAGCTCTGCTCCCACTACTATTCCTTATATTATTAGGAATAAGTGCCACAGCATCGACCAGCATCATCAATTCGACGCAACAGGTAACACAGGAAGTCCCGCCTCCTCCCTCAAATCTGTTTCAGAGAATATTGTATTATGTAGGACAGGGATATAATTGGGTTTTAGGGATAATTCAAAAGATCCTACAATCAACGCTCCTGAAGCAGGATCCTGGTTTGGCCTCAACTTACGCAAATATAATAGCCTGGTTGGTACCCCTCACTGCGTTATATATCGTCCTGACACTAATTGAGGTCGCCCGAAAATACTTGGGCTACATTATCGCCTTAGGCTGGATATTCCTGATAGCGATGTTCTTTCTAGCCCACTAAGTCATTTCTTTTTTATTTTTCCATCTGTTTAAAATTTATAAAACTTTCTATACATATATATTTTTAGGGCAATGATGAGGAGATGACGTGCTGAGAGGATGATGAACGACTGCCAAAACTGAGCTTTTTAAATGATGAAGTAGTGATGGAGCTTTACCAGGTGAGACTGAAAAGCGGGGTGAATTACGAGAAGGCCAAAACTACTGAACTCTTTGGGAACGTCTTCGAATTGATCTTCGTGAAGAGGAGCAAGAACGAAGTGGACTTTTACGTGAGGACGGCAGCTAAGCAAGAGATACTGAGGCAATACTTCGTCCTTTTGAAGAAAGAGGAGCCAGCAGTTCCAAACTTTGTCGGGATATTAAGACTGAAGAAAGAGGGCGATTTCTACGCAAACTTAGAGTACTCCAACTTGTTAAACTTAGTATCCTCATTGGAGGAAGGAGACCAGGTTAGGATCTGGGTAGTCCTGGAGCCCAAATTGAATGAACTTTTCATAAAGAAAGCGGATAAATTAAAAATCGAAGCCCAAAAGTACCTGTTGGGGAGGAGAAAGAGGGAACTCCTGGCAAGTATTTTGGAGTCTTATGCTAAAGATAACTTGTATCTTCTCGATATAAAGATCTTCAGTAAACAGAGGAGTAGGCTTAAGTCCCTCTTCGATTACGTCAAACAATTGATCCATACACAGAGTAGGAAGCTCAAGGTCGTGGTAAAGAAGGCTAAGAAGTTCAAGGATAAACAACCGAGGATGGGGAAGTGGGAGGTCGTAGCGAAGTTTAAGGTGAGGCTTTGGATAGATGAGGAAAAATTGAATGAGAACTTACCTTTACCATCGCCAACACAGGTACCAATTCCCATGAGCATAGGAATCGCACTACCTTACTTCAGGCTAGAAAGGAAGGACATCTACCTAGGAGACGATATACTTTACGGAGAGAAGGTGTTTCTGGATTGGACAGATTTTCAACAACATTCTATAATTTATGGAAGTACTGGTTCAGGTAAATCCAACACGTTGGAGATCCTGGCACAGGAACTGGCCAAGTACGGTGTAGTGATATTCCTTGACCCCAACAGCCAGAGTGCGAGGAAGTTATCTCAGACCGCGAATTACTATTTCACGATAACTAAGGACAGGCCCAACTTCGGCATAAATATCCTGGAGCTCCCCCGTATTTTCCAGGACAGAGAGAAGAACATCGACTACCAGATCTCCAAGGTGCTACAGTTGTTCGACAAGTTGCTGAACCTCGTTGAGACCGCAGTGAACGTGAGATATATCCTTCAGGTACTGTTGAGGCAGATGTACAGGGTGTCGGACAGGATAACGTTCAGGGACGTATACGATGCCGTCATAGCGTTACAGCAGGGCACACTTGACCTTGACGTCAATGACGAGACGTTTGAGCGTGAGAAAGAGTTACTGCAACAAATGCAGGCCCAAAGCTTCATGTCCATACTCTCAAGGTTGAAGATCCTCGTCGATAACAACATCTTCAGGGTCATCACGTCTGAGACCACTGTAGACTGGGACAAGATGCTGAACGAGAAAAAGAGAGGGCTGATAGTCTTCGATGTGGGGAAGAGCACCGGAGACGAGGTATCACAGATGATGCAGATGATCATCACGTTATCACTCTTCAATTACGTGTTCTTAAGGGACGCTTTAGGGAAGGAGAAGGTACCCATCTTCCTGATCATCGATGAGGCACAGAACGTGGCACACTTCGACTTCATCAACGAGGTCTTGGCGGAGGCAAGGAAGTACGGGCTACACCTAGTCCTCGCCACACAGTCCTTCGTCAGACTTCAAGCGTTGGCAGGAGAGAACAACGCCAGGTCAATAAACGCCAACACGAACGTGAAGTTATTGATGAGGCTAACGGAGGGAAACGACATCTCTCAACTGTCGAAGTCGGTGGGGGCCAACCAAGAGATCACCGACGCGTTACCGAAACTGAGCACAGGTCAATCCTTCCTCTTCCTGTTGGGTAAAACTGGCGAGTTTACGGTACCTAGGCTGGTACAAATCAGACTTTCTGGACTACAAGATAAAGAGAAAGAACCCACAAAGGGCTTCGAACCTAAGGGGGTGGACAAGGGACTAACAAAGGAAACGATCAACCCGGCGTTAGCGTTACTCAAGGAGCCTCCAGACGTTCTAGGTCAGCTCATATTATACACGGCATTCGAGAAAGGTGACTACGGTATAATAATCACAGATATGATTGCCAAGTTGGGGATAAAGAGGGAAGTGGCCTTAGCGAAACTGGTTGAGCTGGAGAAACTCGGTGCGGTACAAATTGAGCAGAAGGGCAGGAGCAAGATAGTGAGGTATGCGAAAGGGCTGTTCAGGCTTAGGGGTATTGTGGAAAACGAGGAGGGGAAGAAGGTAGCGTTGAGAGTCCTGAGGAAGTACCTGAAGGAGGGGTACATCATCGCCCCAGGGAGACAGGAGGGAGACATTAGGCCAGACTTCGTCGCACTCAACTACGATAAAACCACACTGAGGCCTGACTATTCCAATATCACGATAATCGAGATAGAGAGCCCTAACGAAGTTGAGGTACATCCAGAGCAGGTGAGAAAGAACATGCAGAAATACCTATCATTAGACGAAAGGACTAAGGGCGTGATCAGGGAGGTTCACCTCTGGACGAGCGAGGAAAAATTCGTGAAGTTAAAGGAAATCTACGACTCATTCATGAACGATAATTCCATCCCTGCCGATTACAAGCAGAGAGTAAAAATCTTCTCTGTAAAAATCAAAGAAAAAGAAGAGGAGGCCAAGAACGGAAAAGATGAGAAGACGCAAACCCAACAGGTGCAGACCCAGCCGATGAACGGTAAACTAATCAAGGTAGGACAGTTGGAGCTACAGGTGTTGGACGAGGTGGACGGGAAGGTGATAGTGAAAGCCGAGGGTAAAGACTACAAGATAAATAAAAAGGAACTAACAGACTTGGAAGGGCTGAAGGACTTGATAACGGAAGCGAAAATTGAATACCATTACCTTAAGATAAAGACGAGTTTAGGCCTCATTCAGAAGATTTCTTTGGAGCCTTTATAATTTTCTCCTTCATTTTATCTACTTGTTCTGGCAAAAAGAAGTATACGTGTTTATCATCTCCTAGGATTTTAGCTTTCAATACTATATTTTTCTTCACCAAGCCCCAGACAACGTATCTTATGTACGATACGTCCTGAGTCTTCGAAAAGTATTCTTTAATTTCGTTATCCCTCGCTATCAACTTCAATATTATCTCTTTCTCGCTCAACATAGGTTCTTCTCTCAAGACCTCAACTATCCTATTAGCTATCTTAGCACTTAACGACCTAAGTTTCTCTGGCATTATTATAACATAAGAATCATCTTTAGGTTTACTCTTTTTAGAAACTGCTCTCTTTTTCTCAGTTTTCTTTTTTTCTTGTAAGTTTTCTCCTATCTCCTCTATATCTTGAATACCATCCAATTGATTAGGAGAGTCTTGTTCACTCAACTCTACCCACTCCAACAATAAGGAGTATTTAAAAACCATCTCGACGTTCAGAATAGCTTAAAAAAATACATTATTGCCAGTTAGAATAATACTTACACCACGTTACTGTATATTATTTTCACGTTACTGTATATATTCGTTACTCCACCTCACGCATTTCTTCTCCCTCCCCCGCATTCACGTCCTACCTAACTACCGTAAAATCCAACCTCCCCTCAATTCTTTTGCTGGCATATATCCCGCTAAACAGTAACTTGGTATTGCTAACTATGGTACTTGTCATCCTCTTGACCAGGAGCCTATTAGTCTTAAACGTTATTAATACCAAGCTCCTGTCCCATAAACTGTTCTTATAATCAAAACTCAGCTCATCTAAAACCTTCCCTTTCCTAAACACGACATACACGACCTTGTCGTCTGGCCATATCCCCTTTCTCACTTCGTATTTACCATTTAACCTGTACTCCATGTCCTTTACCTTTCTCAAGTCCTCCACCACATAAACCAACCTCAACGCGACCTCGGGGTCCCAAACCAGCTTTATTATCTCGCTCTTGGTTAACATCACATCAAAAATAACTTCTACGCTCTTCATCATGACCTTTTGTAATTTCATTCTTTTTAACTAAACGGCCTAATCCTTCTTCGTCTTACTCTAGCCATGACCTTTGTACAGCCGACCCATAACTTCCTCTACCTAATTCACGAACTAAACACGCCGAGTCTTGGCGTGGTCTGTCTAGGCCCAGGGTACTACTTCATACTACACACGGCATAACGCTACCTTTCTCTTACTTCAGGGTGCTCCAAGCACTACGTTACCTTTCTCTTACTTCAGGGTGCTCCAAGCACTACGTTACCTTTCT
>Ga0105111_1000010_pt1 | contig 27787 bp, 56 predicted proteins | sample BED_Slide_host_7_FD_79140 | JGI IMG/M metagenome (GOLD analysis project Ga0105111, IMG submission 79140) | Extremophilic microbial mat communities from Yellowstone National Park, USA - BED_Slide_host_7_15 | ecosystem: Environmental > Aquatic > Thermal springs > Hot (42-90C) > Microbial mats ...
CAAATGGGAAAGCGTTTTCCGTTGTACTACCTCTTTCATTCTTACCTATCTTATCTATTTCATAAATACCCTAATCTCACTACACACGTTAAAAAGGGTTTAATACTAATCATAATACTATAACTAAAATAACCATCTGATCTACCGTATCGATAACACCGAAAACCAGTATCCCCCCTAGGTAGCGTATACTATTACCCGTTAAACCATTTCTTTGAATTTTTCTAAGGGAAATCTACTACCCATTTCAATGCGTATTACGTAATCTATCACACATGCATAGAATTAATCTACACACCTATGTAACGACATACTACCTTTAATCTACCACGAATGCAAAATTCATTCCCTTATTTAGGATTTATCTCATCCGAAATCAATCACATTAAGGGTCTGTATTACACAAAATCTTAACGTATTCCCTAACTAAGGGCTTTCATTTTTTAAAAATTCAATACTCCTTTAAAGTCTCAAGATAGGTAAGACTGAAAAGTGTTTAACTCCTAAAGCTCTTCTGTTTAAGCAAATACTTGAAATCTTCAATAGTTTTCAATTTAGATGCTATTTGTTCAGCTGAACCCCTGAATACGCGAAACCAACCAACCATGTAGTTAAGTCCTAATTCGTATCTAGCCTCAATACTAGGTAAGAACGCGGTTTTAGGTAATTTACCCTCATCATAAACCTTGTTCAATACAAACATTATTGGGTTAAGGTTCTCTACTAGCTTGAACCGGTTTAATTCGTATTGATTTCCAATCAACGAATAGGCGTAAGTGGATAGTATTGACCTATCCATCACAGTAACACCTTTTATTTTATCTAATGTTTCAGACAATTCCTCGAAATACTCATACGTCTTTTCAGGTGTCCCTTGTTTTTGAAAATAAATGTAGTTTACTGGTAAATCGTATGAAGAAAAAGAGATTAACTTTTGTGCTAGAGTTGTCTTCCCGGTACCATCAAGCCCTTCCAAGATTATTAGTCTACTTGGCTCCATTACAAAAAATAGTGTCTTTTTATTTAAAAGCTTTATCTCTTTTCTCCATCTTATCAAGTTTAGACCTTAGCTAATTAACCTCTTTTTTCATTTTGCTGATGTCATCATCAATTAATACAAAGAGCAGTCCCGATAATGGTACATAAATTACGTAAAACAACGCAAATAGGTTTATAATCGATACCATACCTAATCATTTTTTCCTTCCATTTTTCTTTTCGTTTTTATTAACTCTATAGTAAGGTCTTCTATTTGTCTTTCAAGCCTCTTTATTTTACTTACTAAAAGTAGGATAGAGATAGGTGTAAAAACAGCATAGAAATAGAGGAATAAAGTAAATGCTTCTCCTAGTGACATAACAAAACCCCGCTTCTGAACCATAACACACTTATACCCTCAGAAGTATCTTACCCCCTCCAAAGTTAACTTTCAATCTCATCATAATCATCTGTGATTAGCTGATCTGCTATTTTCTCTGCTATAAATTCAATCTTCTCATCTGTAGTTAATTTGATCCCGCTTTTACTCTCGAATGTATTGACCTGTTTATCATACTTCTTTACATCGTCATTTGACGGGTCATTAATTACTTTGTCCTTAATAGATTCAATCTCCTCTATCATAGGGTCATCTTTATCAAATTTAATGACTGGTATCTGGTAATAATTCCTTATACGTTTCATTAACTGGTTTATGGGAAATGTCTGTTTTACCTCTAACGACTCAAGGAAGGACATCTTATGATAACCGACCTTATCATACAGTAGTTTATGTAACCTAATGCTAAAGAACATCTTTATCAAAGCCGATGCATCACCTAATAACTCTAATGCTGTAACGACACCTCTTTCACTAATAGATTTCCATACGTAATAGCGGTCAAAATAATAATCACCATTCCATGTAAGTAATGTAGGCTCTTTTATCGGTATTAACTCAATCATAGGTAATGGCTCATTAATGATTGCATGCTCAATTTCATTATCATAACTAGAGTTAAACATTGCTTTGGCTCTATCCTTCTCATCCATGATTAATACCATCAGGTCTAACGCTTTTCTATAAATAGGAAAATTATTAAGGTAATCCTTGTATGTCTTCTCTATTTTCTCCTTTAACTCTGCACCGAAAGGCATAGGTTTCACCTCTATTTAACTATTAGGAATAGCATTTAAGTCTATAGGTTCAATTTCATTCAACCATTTCTTCATTTCCTTCTTATACTCCTTTGCTTCCTCATCATTTTTAAACATGTGACCTACCCATTTATTTTGTTTGAATACATACCTCTGTTTTGCGTTTAGCGGTGATAGTATTTTAGTCTGTTCACCGATTGTACCAATCTTAGCTTCATCTCCTTCTAACACTCTCATTGTATAGATGTTCTTTATCATAATACTCGTGTTTACCTTTACTTTTACAACCTTTCCTTTAGTTAAGTTTTGTGCAATACATCTAATTACTCTTTCAGCATCATTTTCAGAATTGAACTTAAAACCTCTGTATTTTATCATCTTTTCATTTTCATTATCTAACACGTATAACCCATTACCAATTATGTATAACCTTCCACTTCCCTCCTCCTTGAATTGTCCTAATTTATCCCCAACTATCTCATCATTTAATGGTTTAACAGAAAATACACTATCAGTTAAGTACCCTATTGAGTTTCTATCAGATGACTGTATGTATGTCCTTCCTAATGCGGTTATCATAGAAGCATAAATAGCATTCTTATACCTAGAATCCGTTGTAAGTATCCTTTCTCCAAATTTGCCGTATGAAGAGTTCATTATAAGTTTTAATACCTTTTCGTAAGGGTTCTTATTCTTTTTCAATTCCAACCTCTTTTTATAAATGTCTTCTATAACACCTTTAAAGATCCTTTGTTTCTTTATCTTCAGCTCAATCATACTTTTCATTTCATAGTCCTTTAGTATCATCTTTTCGTCTTTCATAACCTCGAAATCAAAGAGAGAAGTGCATGACTCCTTTACTCTTAATAACATCCCATTTTCTTTTGATGCGATAAATTTAGGGTTGTCTTTATAACACAGATGATAGACCCTTAGTGTTTTTGCGTCCTCGTTAAAATGAACCCCATCGAGAATAGGGTTATCAATAGTGAAATCCTTTGGGTTATTACTAGTTCTTACAAACTCCATTTCAGGTAACCATGTCATCATGTATGGGTACATACTATTAATGTCATACTTGTATACACGGTTAAAGATACCTAAGACATTACTATCGAATAAACCTCCTTTATAGAGGTATTTTAACGTATCTACTACAACGTTAGTATTAGGTAACCCCATGTATTTCCTATCATTAAACCTATACGTGATAAAATCACTATCAACTCTCTTAACTATGTAATCTATCGCCGTTGATGGTAAAGTTAGTTTAAGTCCAATTGGGAATACCCGTGGTAAAATAACAGCTAACTGGTATGTAGCTACACAATCAAGTCTATTATACTTAATTAGTTCAGGGTCATCCATTTTTACGCTTTCAAAATTAGACCTTTTACCCTTATCTGCTTTCCATTCCTCCATAGTTTTATCATCAAATGCACCATCACCAAATACCTCTTTAATTACATTTATGAATGAAGTGTAAGAATTATACAAAGACCCTGCGTAAAACGTTAAGAGGTTTACACTTATCGATTCACCGTATGACGATGTAATCTTATAGAAGTTTTTCATCTTTTGTATTAAGTACTCATCTTTTTCAATAACACTATAAATTGTATCTGATAGGTTCTTCTTTCTACCGGAACTAAATTGTGAGACTGTAAGGAACGGTGATAATGTAACTGGTAAATCATAATCACCATAAAAATAACTTAAATCAACGGTTATCAACCAATCAAGTACTTCCGTTACATCTTCAACTTTCCTAATAACCTTATGTTTGTATTGTTCCCCATTATAGAACCCAAACAAGATTTCACGACCGTTACTCTCTATGTCAAAAACACCGATTCTTTGTTGTTCCTTATCTTTCGTATTTTTATGTCCTTCATCACCTGGTACATTCACTTTACCTATCCTAAGTACAGAATTATTAACGAATTGGTCGTATGAGAACGACTTACTATTTACCAGGGTTATCTTTTCCATTGGTTAAAATAGAAGATAAGGGTATAAAAAACCTTTTAGTAGTAAATAAAGAGAGACCTAATTAACCTTAATTCAAGTTCCTTCTTTCCTACATCATTAGAACAATTTAACATGTATTCCGCTAGGTCACCGGTAATCATCCTACACTCATCTATCCGGTACTGTAGGAAGACTTCTAAAAGGTATCTATAGATGGACGTCTGTATGACTGCATAATCCTTACTTTTTGAACTACTCTTTATTTCTAACAAAATGTTTTTCCCATCATAATTTACGATTGAATCCGGTGTAAAACACAACCTAACTTTTCTATTTTTAACAGTATAAGACACATTATGAGGCTCTTCCATCTCTACCACATCAATCATTTTGTCAAGTTTCATCATCATAATTAGGTTTTCTATTGCCATGTGGTATAACTTTCCTCTAATGAATGCCTGGTCTGAAGGGGTACCTCTATAAAGGTCACGTAAAAGGTCTGTAACGTGTATACATTCCTCATTAAATTGGTGTAACTCATTTAACCTTACAAATAAATCCTTACCGAGGTTACCCATTTTCATCCTCACCATCATCAGAGCTTAATAATTGTTCAATTAACGATTTCTGGTATTCTACTTTTACATCCATCAGCCTAAGTATGTCTTCACTCTGTATTAATACCTTCAATGCCCAAATAAATTTTGATTTGTATAACCTCTTAATAACCATTTCATCACCATACTTTATACCATAGAACAATGATACGGGGCTTACAACGTCGTAAAAACGGTATTTATCTTTATCTATTTGGAATAACAACTCTCTATTATTACTATACTCATCACCAACGTCAATTATTTCACACATCTGTGGTAATTGGTTACAATACGTTAACACACTCTTTATTACATTAACTAATGTAGGTTGGTCTTTTTCACTAGGCTTTGACACAAATACGGGTAGTTTTAAGGATTTTACTTTATAAGTTGACATACTCTCATTAGACCATACCAGTAAGGCTTAATAAACATTCATGCTAGTTATGACACGGTAAGGTGTATGTTACTAAATCAGGTTGAAAAACATTTAGCACTAGACATAGAGGTTTTAGAGAAAAAAATACAGAAAACCCCGGTATGTGAGTCTAGTTACATAGCACAAAGAGGTATCATTACCCCAATAGACGATAACAATTTTTACTACCTTAAATCGACCACCTCTATCATGATAAACGGGTACCCTTTTACAACATTCACGAAACAATACCTTTATAACGGTACAACGAGGAAAAAGGTTCCTAACTCTTCTTTCACTGTTGACTGTTCAGATAAAGAAGTAGAGGTTAATTATGAAAACGTTATACACTACCTCCACCTTCCGGATTTTATAGCTACTTATGTAATACATAAGCGGATACAGACTTTAGCAGTCCAACCATACACTATCTTAAACTTCTATGATGGTGTCGTTAAGGTCTATAATCATAAAGTTAAGGTAGCTACCCCATACTACCTATTTGATGGTACCTTTAAGTATACGCCTCAAGCCGACTTACTAGCAAAAATAATAGGTCTATTTGACGCATTCAAGAGAGGAGAATTAAGCAAAATTAACGCGTCTTCTATTAAACACTTTATCTACCCTTTTGTCTCGTTAATTGTATACAAGAAATTACACACGACTATCTACCCCTCCTTTATTAATTCTTCTATAAACCTCCTACTAAACGACATAGGAGGAGAGGTTAATGAATTGTTGAAAGGGTATCAATACGGGAAATCAGAAGAGAAAAAGAGAGAGACATACAACGAGATTACCAACCTAATAGACGCCTTTAATGAGAACAACCAAATCATAGAATGAGTCCTTTTATTTAACCCTAAGTTGATTACCATGGTTCTAACAACCAGTAGGATGATTTACATAGCAATTTTCGGGGTTATCAGTATTATAATGTTATTCCTTGTAGGCAAAAGGTTACTTAAGGTGGTAAAGAGTGTTAAGCCTTCTACTTGACCTTGATCTACTGATTAACCTTTTCTTCATCTATTCTAAGAAATTACCTCTTATAGACGCAATAATAGTAACTGGTATAAGTGCAATAATCCTTTATGCATACATAACGTTTAAGGACAAAAAGACAAACTCAAGCTGAATAAGATAAAAAAATAATTGATTTTTTTCATTATTAAAGAGTTATTCCGCTAATGAATAAGACGAGGTCACCAGGGTTTTCTCGTTTAACATGCCAAACCTCTAACCCGTTTTTAACAAAATCTATAACATACTCTTCATAATCGTCTAGGTTCTGTAACTGGTTTAAATTATCAGACACGAATACTATTTTTTGGTCTGATTTCTTAGATAGCCCCTTCAACACGTTTACATAATAATCTTGAGCATTAACACCGTATAACTTATCACCATAATAGACCAATACCTTTGTATTTTCATCAACAAGATCTTTCAGGTCTTTTCCCCTCAACTTATTCTTTTCCGCTTTTTTGTAGAAATAACTCATGTTTACACCTAATTATGGATAAGGATTAGTGGTTAAAAAAGGTGATGCCTTAATAGAAAGGGTTTCCTTTTTTTCTGAATACTTCTTTCCCATTCATTATAGAGACGACTAATTCATCGTCTTCCGTTTCAATCAAGTAAATCCTATTATCATCTATCGGTTCTTTACCACTTAATGAAAAGATGTACCCGTTGAAGATAATTAGGTTTTTATTTAATGCAATAATTTCTTTCAGCTCTTTTCCCGAGATAACAACCCATTCCTTAAATAAGATTATGACCACCTAATTAGATAGAAGAATAATGAAGTTAAAAAAGGTTTGTTGGGTTTAAGAGGTTTCTCATACAGTCATAGAGTGCTAGGTAGAATCCCTAATAAGATACACCTCTTATCTCAATCTTAACATCACCAACAACCGCATCCCTAAGGAAAAGATAACCACCATTAAATTCCATTATGTATCTCCTATCCCCATCTATGATCTGCTCTAGGTTACCGAATTCAGTTGACACAAATACGACTGGTTCTATTGCTTCTTCTTTAACCCAAATCCTCCTTTCTTTGAATTCAGGTACACTTAAGAAAATTAGGCTATGTTTTTTATACATTAGTATACCACTTAAATTAAAAATGAGGTCTCTTACATCTTTACCTAAGACAACACAACCGTTTACCTTTTCACCATGGAATTTCATGCTCTCTAGTTATCCACCAACTCCTTTATGTATTTAATCTTTTTGTTGAATTTGTTAAGTAATTCTATGAACTTCTCCTTACCTTTCAACCACTTATCGTATTCCTTCATTTTGTCAACAAATTTCTGTGGTACATAAGGTACCGGTGGGGTAACACTATAATGGTCTAAGTCTTTATCTTGGGTAGTATCATTAGGTTCCACACAAATGTCGATAACTTCACCAGTCTCTCTTTTAATCATGTAAGGGGGATCGCAAATTAATTCTTGACCGGTCATCATTAGTCACCTGAAAGTATGGGCTAATTGACCTAAGGAATTTCATAACAATAATGATCTGAAAATCAGGGTCTTCCATACATTTGTCTAGTTTTGCTAATACTTCTAAGCAATCATCCCTCATTATTTCACCTCTTCAAGCACTAACTTATAGACGTGGTCAATAGCGTTAATTAGGTGACAAAAAGCCCATTCTTTACTTTTGGGTTTAAACCCATCACCGGTAATCTCTATGGCTTTTGGTTTGTTCAACTTATTAGGGCATAACGACCTAAACCCTTCAACTTTTGTATTATTCACCTCCTCATCAGTCTCAAAGACCTTTATGAGGTATTCACCAAACCGGTATAGTTTCACAACCAATCCCCTCCTGAATCTTGACTTGTACCACTACCACTTTCCTCTCCATTCCCCGATGACCCTCCTAATAACGAAATGAACGGTGAGAACGAGGATAACAGTTTTGACACTTCAGGGGTTTTTATCAACTCTATTATCCTATCCACCATACTTGGTTGGTTCATACTAGCTAGCTGTTTAGATAATGTAGTGACCTGAAGAGACGATTGACCGATCAAGTTTAATTGAAGACTAAACCACTGTGGAAGCTTTATCGACAATAGGTCTAACATTGCTAATACTTGTTGACCTGAAACAAACTTTAAGTTGTATGTTTGGATCATCTCTCTAGCTAGTAAGTAAATTACGTCTACCGGCTTCAGTCCTTTCTGTTTCGCAAACTCCTCCACGAATTTTAATTCTTCATCAGTTAGAAATTTTTTCAGCCTTTCACTCATTGCTCATTACCTCCATCTTCAGTCTCATCGGTATCATCCTCCTCTACCTCATCATCACCTCCTTCAGTTTCATTATCTCCTGGTATCATGTCTCCTAATGCTTTAATCGCTTTTTCAAGAGCTATCTTTAATAACTGTATGTCTTCAGCATCAAAACTAGGTGATGCACTCACTTTATCTTTCAGAAGGATACCGGCTATGATTAAGTACCTTTGTTTATCACCTTCAGTAATCTTTATCGGGATAACGAAACTCCTTTCTGCATCAGCTAGTATTTTTATCTGCTTACTTATCTCTGGTGGGGCAATCTTTTGGATCATACCCAATTTACCTTTTACGTCTTGAGGGATTAAACTACCTTTCGGCATGTGAAAGGTTATACGGTCGGTTCAAAAAAAGATACATGCCTCAGGTCTATTTATTTGTCTTTCCACATTTCTCCACTCATGAATAATCTCGATAAAATCTTAAATCAAGCTGTAGAAGGTGGGTTTGAATACGTTATAGTATTCAAGATAGATGGTGAAATAGGAGTTGCTATAGGGTTTAATGCATTTCATCCAAAGATTAATGTAGCACTAAACCAATACATTGAACTTATGAAGAATGTCGGGGTAAAGTATGAAGTAGAATTCTACAATGTAAAGGGTACAAAGGTTAAGTTTCAAGACATACCTATGGTATTCAGCATTGAAGAAGACAATACTCCACATAGAAAAGGTGCATACATGTGAGTATGGACATAACATTTCTCACGACTACAAGAAACGGGTCGTATGATAGGTTAGCTAAAAGGCAAAAGAAAGTACTCGACCAAGAAGGTATTACTAGTGAAGTTATCGAATTAGCACAGATTAACAAACAACCAACCCACGGTAATTATTTCATTATCTATTGCACATTTAACCTTATCCCGAAATTAATAGAGACTTACAACCTTAAACCTCAAAACAGTACCTTCATGACCGATTCAGCACTCATTACGATACCATACCTTAAGGTTAAAGACCTTATTAATGCCGGGTATAACATTTACGCCGTATCTAAGTACAACATGGTAAACTTTCAGAAGCTTGGTATAGAGATCCACTATAAACCACATTTCATCCCCGACCCTAACCCTTCCGGGGAAATCCTTAACAGAGATAAAAGACCATTTGATTTCATAACTGTTGGAATAAATGAACCTAATTTTGATAGGAAAGGTCACTTTTGGAATTGGTTGACTGAAACTATGGGGTTTAGGGCTGTTAGGGTATGTTCAAATTACTGTTTCGGTAACTCACTTACTAACCTACCGGATGACCAACTTTATTCATTATACAAGACTACAAAATGGTACTTAGGTACTTCTCATGCAGAGACCCCTCATTTACCCTTGATTGAGAGTTACGCATTTGGTACACCATCCGTCTTCCTTTCAGCACACGAGTTTTCTTTTATAGGTATCGGTATACCCATTGAGCCTTCCTTTACTACAGTTAAAGGTGTTAAGAATTTCGTATTCAGTGAAATAGACGCTGAGGATTTCCTAACAGCCATAGGTGAAGCCTATACCACTACAGACGATAACTACACCTACCTCTCAAACATGGTAAGGAAAGAATTTGTAAATAATTATAGGATGGAAAGTAGGTTAACCGAATTCAAACAGATGGTAGGGTTATGAATAATAATGGTGGTTCACCTAGTAACACTCCACTTCCACCTAAACCAAAACTAAGGAGATTTTACACTTTTCTACGTAACTGTAAGGTTGTAAGGAAATACGACCTTGATACATACTACCTTATCTACCTAATGTGTGGTAACGAGATGGTTGTTCTAAACTGCTCCAAGGATAACCAATGTATAGAAACCGTAAGAGTTAAGGTAACGTAACTTTTTCTGTTTGTTTAAGGTATGGAGTTTCTTTACTCTCTGTTAGGTTTTGATCTAGCATCTACATTATTTACACTATTAGAGGTTGTAAGGCTTGAGAACTCAATTAATAATGTGTTCAATTCTATAACTACAACAGTTGAAGACACAGAAGAAGAAGAGAGTGGTAGTAAACCTAGGACTTTTACATGACTTTAAGACATGGCTGATCTAATAGGTTTCAACAACATAATCTCAGACCTACTAAACTTCTTAATTACAGTTGTTACTAACGAGATTGTGTTTTTTATAAAGACAACTCTAAAAGGGTTTGTCCAATTCCTTTTTGATGCATTAAGGTACACTGAAGACCTAGTAAAACACTTAGAACGTATTTTCAAGAGGTGAGAAAATGGCTACATTCATAGGTATAGGTAACCTTGGTACACGTCTCATTATAACCATCCTAAATTACGCTTATCGTTTATTCAACTATGTTTATCGTAATGTCCTTAAAGGTCTTGGTAAATTTATCGAGTTATCGTTTGAGTACTTGGTTAAGCTAATCTACCAGGTGTATAAGTTTGTGGTAAGGTGAGAGTTATGTTATCAGTCCAACAAGAAGGAGGCTCTAAACTTATCCCCGTTTACAAGGTTGGTGAAAACGGAAACCTTGAACTAGTTGAGGAGTTACCATTTGAGAAGATACTAGAAAGAGGTGAAAACGGCGAAATTTCGTTCATTAATTATAACGGTAAGGGTATCTATGTATTAACCCCTAGGTCATCAGGCTTTGTAAGTCGTGTTAGGAATAGAGAGGTAGTCCATAGGAGGAGGTTTAGACGTAATAGACCTGTTGAACAGACTGAAGTTGAAGTAATTCCTAGAAATACCGGTTTTGTAGACCGTATTAAGACAAGAGAGAGGGTAAATAGAGAGAGACTAAGAAGGTTTTTTCGACCACTAGTAGAAGAGGTTCCTCCTAAAGAAAAGGTCAAGGAAGACGAAATAATTGATGTTAACCCATTACCGTCACAAAGGTTATCAATAAAAAGGTCTCCATTTGAACAAGTTGATGAAGACATAGATGAAAGCGTAAATACTATTACTGCACCCTCAACATACGACATAATAAGGGAAAGGTTTCGTTATGTATTTGAACCTCTGGTCTCTAATTCGACCTATACCGAAACAGACACTAAAAGGAAATTTAAACCTCGTTTCGCATCTAAACAGAGGTACCTTATTAAGCCTAATGACATCAATAAGTACTATGATGATTATAACTATGAACCAACACTAGTCCAAATAACCGCTGAAGATTATGCACCACGAGACCGTGGTAACCTATTGTATAACCCTCAGGTAGTACAAGAAGCTTACCCCGTTTATAATTACTCTTCATACGGGATACCAGACACGTTAATAGATGAGTACTCACCACAAGAAAGTGTAAAAATAAAGCCGGTAACTGAGTTTGAAATCCATGCGAAACCTACACCGTTAATCGTTTCTCAAGCACAGCTCCTTTTACTTAATAAGTTAATGAGCGGTGTATTAAGATGAGTTCTATAAGGAGAGTTTATTCACCTAGGTCGATAAGGAAGAATAGGAGAGATACATCTAGGACAACAGTTGACCAACCCTTTACCTATAACAACAAGGATAATTCAAACGATGTTAGAATTGCTTACTCTACTATAAGAAACAATACACGGGTCAATAGGTACTATCGTGATTATTCACCATCAACTTCCTTATCCTTCAGTGAAGATTATGCACCTACATACTACCGCTCCACAGACATTAAGCAGAGGATTGCCCCGTTTACAGATTATGATTACTACTTACGTTATTCCCCGACAAATGATGAGAGTTTAGAGTATCAACCAATCTTAATCTCTCGTTTCAGACCTCAGGTACTCGTTACAAGTAATTACGGTACACTAAAGGATTATTACGCTTACCTGTTGAACTTATTAAGTGTCTTAAGGTGATCTTAGAATGGCGGGTTTATTTGGTCTAGAGCTTGATGCACTCGAATCATTTAACGCCATAATCCTGCTGGTAGTTACTTCAGGGTTTGTTAATGCAATTGGTCAATACCTCAAACTAAACTTATGCCAAGACGCTAGGCTTATTCAATCAGGTCTACTATTCTTATTAGGTCTACTATTCGGTTCATCTTTCGCTATCGTGTTATCAATTATTGAACTTGTCATAGGTATCGCCGATTATGTAGCTGAAACTAATAGTGCATTTGCATGGCTTGACCCTAATTTAGCTTGATAAGGTGGTCGAAATGATTCCTACCTATTTTACTGAACCCTTGGTAGAAGCCGGTGGTTATTTCTCTGAGAACGGGATGGTATACCTAATTATCGGTCTGGTAATCCTTGTATTAAGTAACGCGTTGTCCTACCTACTCATAAAATCGTTTAAACTCAATAGTAATTATGGAAGGTTCTTAGGAGGTCTTATCATACTATTTACTACATTTATGTTGTCGCTCTCCACTAACCAGGACTATAAGTTTAAATCTTCTCTACTATTCGGATTAGGGGAATTAATTATTGGTGGACTCGATGTCATAAACGATAAGATAAGTACTTCACTACCATTACTCATACCAAACCCCGGATGCCAATCCTAGAGGTGATTAGGTGAACCCATACTTCTTCTCTGTTGTAGCCCTCATAGGGCTTATTGTGCTAACCGGTCTCTATGTCAAGTTATACACATCTAATAATAACCCATACAACTTATTCTCTCAGGGTACTATTTAAGACATGATAAGGTAGATCGGTATGTCTGGTATAGAACCCCTATTTCAAGACTTCATTTATGTACTAACTGCACTAGCCCTATCGTTCACCGGGTACAATGTATTCGATAGGTTTCTTGATAGACAAGATAAAAAGGACGTAATGAGGTCAATAGCAGATAGTCATAACACAGCTCTAACGTCTATGATGGGGATACATTCCCTAAGCAAAACTCAGGAAGCTATAGAGGCATCACATAAAAAAGAGGAGAATGATGGTAAAGGGTCTGTTAGTGTAGAAGTCCACCACCACGATAAGGAAGAAGAGAAACCTACAGCAGTAGCTAAGTAGATGTAATTAGCGTTAACCTTAGTTTTTTGGGTACCCATAAACTAATTTTCTTTTATGTGAATTTTTTCTCCTTTCTCTCCTACCTCCTTGTCTCTCTTTCTACTACTTTTGACGTATGTCGTTTACCCTTTTTGTGTTAAATAAGGTGAGACTATGGTGTATAGGTGTAGGTCGTTAACTAAGGTAGTTTCTAGTATAGGTACCCTTCAATTATGTACACCTGATGATAGGTTTGATGTTGAGTCTGAAGGTGTGACACTATCCTCTCCTCCATACTACTTCTTTTCTATACCAAAGGGTAGGTCATGTAATGGGGTAAAAGCCTCTCTCCTTCTGTACACATTCGACCTATGCCTATACCCTCTATCTCGTCCAATTACACTTATCTATAGCAAAGGAGGGAAGGAGGAGACATTAACTCTTTCACCGTGACTTTTTATGTGTATAGTCAACTTGGTAATTATGAGGCAATCACTCCAAAATTTAATTTTACAAGAAGTTAAAGTAGCCCGACCCCTGATTATCTTTAGGGTAATGAGGCATGATAGAGAGTTGAAAAGGTATTTAGGAGTAAAGAAACTAACAAAGAGACTATTTTATGACATGGTCGACTCTAGGTACTTAATAAGGGGAAAAGGTGACATCGTTGTCACAGACCTCGAATCAGCTCAATACCTCCTTAATCGTATAAAAGAACGATTAAGACATGAGCTTTAGTTACCGCATTAGAAGGGCATTATCACCACTAATCTTACCTAATGATTCATACATTGTTCAGGAAGTCCAAACACCTCATCCCACTGTACAAGATTACATTAATACCCTTGTTTTCGACCAACCCAAACCTAACTATTCGCTAGACGACTCTGTTATAGACGAGATAGCATACAGGATAATGACAAACATCTACATCTATCGTCCTAAAAGAGAGGTCGAAATTTCACCAGTAACACGGATGAAGATAAACCTATAATGGTGTTACTATGATAATCCTTTTTCTAGTCATTTCTTCCTTTTTCGCATCACTCCTTATCTACTTCCTTAGCTATAGATACCCCTCTCTTCTCGTATTCACGTCTATCTTTTCAAACATACTTACACTAGCCGTCTTCATCTATAAATTCGCGGATTTAAGGCTTTTAAAAGACGCTAAGATGATCTAGATGGGAGTGTCACAAACAACCTTTATAGCAATCTTGGGTATAGGTGCAATTTTATTAATTTTAAGCACCACCGGCTACCTAAATAATGCGTCATCTCTATCGTCTGTAGTGTTATTTGCCGTATTAATTTTGGGATTTGCCCTCTACTATGACTTCACCAATACACAGCCTAAGGTTACCTACCTACCACAGACCTCGTTTAAAGAAACTGTTACCACTATTTAAGTAGATGTAAGGTGATCTAGATGGCTCACAGAGAAGGAGGACATAAGACTAAAGGTTTAGTGTTTCCAAGCAATTGGACGGGCAAATGGCTGTACCGTGCTGTAGTCAACACACCAAAATGGCAAATAAATTCCGTGCTTAATAGCTACAAATTCAACCAATGGATCGGGTTTGAGAGTACCTACCTCAACGGTCTAAGGTTACCAGAGAAAACTTCTCCTGAAAAGAACTTTATCAGGTCTGTTATGGTAGGTGTAAAAGTCTCACAAGCAGGTAAGGATTATGAGGAGTCACTAAATAAAGTACCGCTAGAAGATAAGGTTCAATTACTTAAGGACGAATTAGCTACCCCTATTGTAGGTGACATGATAAGGTCTATGACTCAGTTCACTGCACCAATGGTACCAATGGGAACTCCATCTCCTTATTCGGTTGTTAACGAGGAACTACCAATGGTTCAGATAAAAGAGAAGGGGTCAAGAGTACCCGTTCAAGTTATAAGCTAATTTAAGGTGATAGGTAATGGCTAGGAGAAGAAAGTCTAAGAAAAATGTTGTCCAAGTTACGCCTGATGCTACCATAAATTACGTCTCTGGTATACTAACCGGTGCTAACGCTTACATCTCTGGTTTACTTGAGGGTACTAACCAATACAATGCATGGGTACAGCAAGAGACCGCATTAGAAGGTTATGAGATAGGTGAGTATAAGAAGGACGCATTACGTAACTACCTAGAAGCACAAAAGAAGGAGAATTTTAACCTATACCAGAAACTTGTATCAGACCCATACGCGTTTTTTGCAGACCCCGCAAATGCCCCCATAATAGATAGTATGATAAAGACTACAAACTATGGTAGATTGGAGAAGACCGATAGGGCTATGATAGACGCCGGTAAACGTTATAGAGAACAGATCCCCTCGTTAATCAAGTCTAAGAGCATGGACACCGGTTTATCATTCCTTCAGAACTACGCCCCATCATCCGTTAAGGCTGTAGATAAAATAAATGGTATACTATCTTCCTCAATAAAAATGGGGTACTAAGGTGATAGAGTATGGCTACAAGTTTTAACCTAAACTCTTCAGGGTCTTTCTCCATCCTTGTTATTGCAGTCATTTCTGCACTATTGTATTACCTATTACGTGACTTTACTCAGAACAAGTTCATTATACTAGCTATAGGTATAATCATGATGTTGTTCTTGACCGGTACACTGCAGACTGTTGGTATGGGTATAACTGCACTAGGCGTTAGTAGGCTTGTAGGTGCAGATTTAGGTAAATTAATCTCTTCATAAGGTGGTAGACATGGCATTAGCTAATTCGGTAGTTGTAACCTCTAGGGGTCAAGTATTAAGAAACGCTGAACAAGGAAGTGACTTAGTATTCTCGGCTATAATAGCCGGTATTGTGCTTTATTTCATTAATAAGTCATTCCTCGGTAACACATCTGCATACATACTATTAATCGCCGGTTTCGTGTTAACGTTATACCTAGGTACACATGAGACCGTTAAAGCAATTGGTCTAGCATTAATGACCGATGGTCTGTATAAGATAATTAAACAGTATGTCGTAATAAACAACTCAAGCTAAACCCCAAATTTTCTTAACTCATTTCTCTTTTTTCCTCTCTAAACTTTCATCTCATTTCTACCCTCTCTTTCCCATTTTTATTATTCTGTAAGACATGGACATTAAGCAGATCCTGGTTTATACAGCACTGTTCATAGTAGGTTTAATAGTCGGTAAAACGGTGAAGTTTAACTACTCTAGACGAGGGTCATGCTCAACAGCACAGACTTACTTAAGTCAAATGAAGAAAATGTACTCTTCAGACACATCCGATAACTACCTTTAGTGAGTACTATGGGCTTCACTATCCTTAGGTCTCCTACTTTCCTAACCATCATAATACTCCTCCTAATTGTTATGGGGATGTCCTCTATAACTCTGCTATTGGTAGAGAGCGGTGTAGTTACATGAAGGACAAACTACTTAATTCTCTTGAGAAACTTGGACATTTTCTAAGTAAGTATTGGTACATTGACATGAGTATCGGCGTTATTGGCATCGCTATTCTTCTTGTTGTTAACAAATTAAGGAAGCGTAAGACATGAGTAACTGTTACGCTTCTATTGCCTCGATGTGTAATTCAGGAAACTATAAACAATGTGACCTCAACATCTTCAACTTCTTCTTCATCATTTGTCTTTATTACACGGTCTATAACTACCACTCTATTACCGCATTAGTTGTTAACCTCCCCCTTGTGCTTGTTACATTACCTTTCCTACCGGTATCGTTATTCCTTTACCTCTTCTATCTGTTGGCGTTACCGTTAGCAGATGTATTTAACCTATTCTTCCCATCACTATCTTCACTATTGATCCCGGTTATTGTGTTCTTCTTGACGGGGTTAGCTAACATTAGGTTAAGTAGGTTGTTCAAGTTTAGGTGATCAGGATGTCTATCTTCTCAACAATCTCCACGTTTGATAAGAAGTTTTGCCCATTATTCCCTAGCGGGATAAACTCGGTAACTTCCGCTGTATCTAACTTACCGATAATCCTACTCTTTATCCTCACTATCCCCGTAAGGACGTTTCTATGCCTCCTCTCATCTATTACTGATGTACCGCTTTATGGTGTCATCGCAAACCTGTTCCCTCCAATCACTCTACCGTGTTCTTTAACTCAGGGTACCACAAATGGTTGTTACCCAAATTGTCCTTATTGTCAAAACTCCTCTGAGTGTTTACCTATCCCATCCGAAATAACGAATTTCTGCACTAAGAGTAAACCGTATTTTTCGATACTTAACGAAATCTTCTGCTTGATAGGTTATGTATTGATAGTAATCATCACTCCTATCACCGAGCTTATCAACATCTTCCTAGCGTTAGTTGGTAAGCAGATTTGTATTTCCGCTAACCCGAATAACTGTACCGCGGTGACGACGTCATGAGCTTATGCAATTGTAAAGGGGTATTAAAACCGCTGTGTATCCCATCTACTACCTTTCAACCTAATGAAATAACATGTCCAAACATCTCTACTAGTGAAGTTACTTCACCTCTATGTGATTTCATACCTGAAATTAAGAGCATACCAGACCTATTCATTAACCTTCCGTTTTTCCTCCTTTTTGTAGTATCGTTACCGGCTCGTTTCCTCTATTGTATGGCTTATTCGTTTTTGGCAAATGCAGATAGCTTCATCGAGCGTTTATTCTTTTACATAATCTACCCCGCTATTGACATCTTAACATCACCGTTCCTTTACTTTGTATTAGGGTTTAACAATGGGTTATTAGATAAATTCAAGTTACCTACAAGACTCTATGGCTTCCTTAACGCGTGTATTGTTAACAACATACTAGAAACTATCTATCGCGGTATAGGGGATGTGTTTTATTCCCTCGGTTTCGCTATTGGGTTTATTGTATCCATTTTCGTTAGGCTCTTCAATTTCATCATAGACCTTAATTGTTACATAGCATTCCTTACATTAGAATTAGGTATCTCTTATTGTATAAACATCGACATCTATAGTTTCAGTAATTGTTATACTTACAGTATTACACCGTTCTCTTTCCTCCAACAATTCGTATGTAAGTTCTTAAATTGTGGATGTGCATTAGGACAACCACCTACAGTTGGGCTAACTATACCTATCTCCATTAACTGTAATGCACCTAATTGCGGTGGTGGTAGTGTTGTACCTCCATGTATGATAGAGAACCTTGAAGACCCATTCCAATCCTCTGAGAATAGTGAAATGTACATAATGTCCTCTGAAATGGTTTATACGGTATCAGACTTAAGTTATTGTAGTGAATGTATTGATAGTAGTGATAATTGTGACGTATGTACTAACGTTATACAGTCATTAAGTCAACAAGGGATAACATACCCATGTAATAGTTATAACCAGTTGATAAGTAAGGCATGTTATGAGTGTAGTGAATACGGTGACTCACAAGCGTGTCAAGTGTGTAACGGTATTGTTAATGAGTGTAACTTGAACATAACTAACGGTTCAGATTTACCGTCGTTTAGCGAATACGTATTCGCTTGTGACCAATGTTATGTAGGCTTTAGGTCATACTGTAGTGAATGTATTGAATTGCAGAACGTGCTTAAAATTGAAAACGCATACTACCAATACCCTCCACACACAAGTGAGGTTAGTGAAATACCTAGTGAGTCAAGCGAATACTACCCTCCTGAGTACAGTGAGACAAGTGAGTCTAGTGAACCTAGTGAATGGTCTAGCTAATAGATTTATGAGTTATTAAGATGGGCTTCCATGTTTGTGTCTAACACAAAAGTGTTAACGTCTAGACCTGATTTTATCTCAACAATCGGTGACATACCTGAACAGACTAAAGTTGTAACTACAAAATGGGGAAATAAATCATCTATCTATAATTTTGGGTATCAATTTTCAAACCCACTTATTTTACCGTTTGATTTAACTATAGACGCTATTATAAATGGTGACATAACCTTATCTACAACCAATGTAAAGAGTGATACGTTTGTAATAGAGACTGAGAATGTTAACAAAGTATCTATAAGTGGTACCGGTACAGTATTCCTTTGGTACCGATACGGGTCTATAGACCCTGCGTCTTTCAACACTCTTGTTATTTATGGTATAGGTAGTCAAGACTTTCTATTGGTAGATGGGTTACTCCACACACAGTCTATTTCTGAGGCAATCTCCTATGTACTTGAACATGAAAAGATCCAAGAGATGGTATTAAAAGGGTTTGATTGGCAATTCAATAAAATTGGGTTCACGGATTTCGTCTCATACCTAAATGGAGGGAAGTATGACATAAGGAGGTTAGCGTTATTCTTAACTATGTCATCTTACCTATTCCCATTTGTTTTCAATTATACTACCATACCCGTTTACAGTGGTAAACCGGTAGAGGTATACCTACAATACTTACTCTACCTACAGCAGTTTGGTCAAGAGGTCAATAGTGAGGTTAGTGAGTTAAGTGAAATTGTTAACTATCAACAATCAGAGATAACAGCGTTATACAATAAAACTAGTGAGTTATCCTATGAAACGTTTGAACTGAGTGATAGGTTAGATTTCCAACAAGCACAAATTGCTATTTTATTGACTGAAGATACATTACTCTCATCTGAGGTAGATTACTTATCTGAGAAGAGTGATTATCAACAGTCTGAAATTTCAATGTTATCCTCACAAGTATCGGCGTTACTATCTGAAGTATCTGAAATAATAACAACCGTTAATGACATTATAATAATTTTAGATAGGTTACAGACTCCTCCACCACCTCCACCTCCATCACCGTGTTCAATGTCTTCACCTCCACCACCGTCTCCACCGTCTCCTAGTCCACCACCTCAACAGTCTTGTACAATACCTAGCCCACAACCACGTCCTCCATCTCCACCACCTAATTCACCTCCTCCATCATGTCCAACATCACAACCACCGTCTCTATCGCCTCCACCGTCTCCACCATCTCCACCACCTAATTCACAGCCTCTAAACCCATCTCAACAGCCTATTAACTATCCAACATCACCACCGTCTCCACCACTACCTACTCAACAGTCTATGAATTACCAACCATCTCCTCCACCAACACCATCTCCTATTCAACAACCTATGAATTACCCACCGTCTCCACCACCTCCACCGTCACCTCCATCTCAAGCACCGTTACAACAGATGTACCAAGAGTACCAAACCCAACCTCAAGAACAGATACCAATTCAACCTAATGCTCAACCACCTAGGTTACCATACCCTCCACAATTACCGTATCTACAACCGATGTATCCTTTACAGCCTATCCCACAGCCTCTACTCAAATCTCCTCCTTCTCCACAAACACCACCTGAACAAATGTACCAACCGACACCACAGTCAAACCTACCACAGCTAAATTCACAACCTTCTCCACCTACACCTTCAACACCATCACCACCTAATCAATCAGTTAGTCCATCTCCTCAATCTCCACCACAACCACCTACCTCTCCTATGATGCCCTATCCACCGTATCCTATGTATCCTCCTATGATGCCTTATCCACCAAGCCCTATGAGCCCTCCTTCTGCACCGCGTCCACCTAACCAACAGATGCCTTCACCACCAAACCCTATGTACCCTCCTATGATGCCCTATCCACCGTATCCTATGTACCCCCCAATGATGCCTAACCAAAACCAATCTGAAGCACCTACTCCTAACCAACCACAACCACCGTATCCTATGTACCCTCCTAGTCCATTCTATCCACCATACCCTTTCTATCCACCAATGCCCCCAATGACACCTCAACCTATAGGACAAGTAAACCAAGTCGTAAGTGACCCTCCACCCGAATCATCTGAAAGTGAGAGTAGTGAGGTAAGTGAAGTTATAACATCTGATAGTGAAGTTAGTGAAATTAGTGAGACTAGTGAAGAGTATTATAGTGAGGTTAGTGATGTAGTTGTATCTGATAGTGAAACACCTTATAGTCTAAATTCAGAGTATCAACAGTCAGAGAATACAGTATCTGAAGCACAACCATCCGAAAACCAAGAAACAATAAGTGAAGTATCTGAAAATGTATCATCTGAGAACCATCAGTCTGAGTATGTAAATTCAGAGACACAACAACCTCAGACCCAACAGTCAAATACACAACAGTCTAACAACCCACCACCACCAGGAGGACAACCTCCTAAGTGATCCTAATCATTATGATGACTAAATAAAACCTAGTTAAGATGATAGGTATGTTAGCTCTTATCCTCTTAGCAATAATCGTAATAGTATTCTACTTACCGTCTTTCGGGTTTAAGGTTAGGATAGGTGATAAGGAATTTAAAATTGAGAGTGGACAAGTAAATAGCTCAGAATCTTCATGATGATAAAAAAGTATGCCTTTAAATCTTTATTTTATAAACCGATAACTTACCTTTTTCTTTTAATACAATGAACAGTCTATCGTTTTCTTTTAGTTTTGGTATTTCTTTCTTTTTAGGCTTATCTAATTTAACATCTGTGAGCCTCTTAATCTCATCTAATAATTCGTCATCTGTAATCATGTTAGTAATGTACCCCTCATCAAACTCTATCTGTAGTGTTACACGGAATTCGAATGGATCTACATCACTTATTGTTACTCTTTCTGGTAAGGTTTCAAAAACCGAAAATGTGAAGTGATCCATTAGATACGACCTCATTTAATCACCTCTGGTACTTCCTTAAACAGTATGTGAAATAAATGTTTTACTTAAACCATTACCTCGTAAAATGTGTACCTTTTGCCTTTCTTTTGAAAAATGAATGCCTTTTCCCCTCTCTCGATTTTCACGTCAACCACTCTTTCAGGTACCTCTAGTCTTATCCCAACCTCTTTCTCTATTAAGTCTAAGAGCTCCTTATCGCTTATCACATTTATTAGTTCATTATTATCGTATGCGATAGCTATTTGTCTCATTACATCATGTTTTGTTAGTCTATCCACCACTATACTCTCGGGATAACTATCAAACATGTCTAAATCAAAATACTCAAGTAGGTATAACCGTGTAGTTGTCAATAATTTCACCTATTGAACGATTACCTCATACACCTGAAAAATACCGTTTCCTCTCTTTAGTATAATCACTCCGAGGTCGTTCTTTTTTATCCTTACCTCTACCTTCCCTTGTGGTTTGGATAATTCCGTCATACACTGGTCATTTATCCACCTTAATGTCTCATCGTCAGTTATTGTGTTAACTACTTCACCTTTGCCCTCATAGAGGTGTGTATCAAGGTAGACGTCATGTTTACCGGCTTCTAAGATAGCTATTGTTATTGGGTAATCATCGAAAAAGGATAGGTCGAGTTTATCTAATACATAAATTTTCATGTGATTCAGTCTCTGTAACATTATAAAAAGATTAGTAGTTGTGCTTACGTAATAATAGTAGTAGACCCGTGTGCTGTTATGTTTATTATGTTGTTTTATCATTAACTATTTTTTCTCCTATACTTTATTTCATCCTATAGATTTATCATCATCCTAATTTATCATTTTATGATCTCTCGTCAATCTTTAAACTCTAATAAGGTGACCGTTATGGGTAGAAAGACCGTCAAGAACTTTCAAGACGCTATTGACCTAGTTTTAAAGCGTGACCCTCTTGGTTGTGAATTGATTAATCTATACTACAAAAGCGGTAGTGATGATGTAAAGCAATACATTACTTTCCTTAAATGTAACTATTGTTATGACTATTGTCATGAAGACTATACGACTTGTTTAGGAGCATTACGTTACCTTTATAAAAATAAACTAATTTCCCTTACCGATTTCAGAGTAGTCTTAGGACGATTCCTTTCGCTAAAGAAAAAGGGGTACCTAAGATGATAGCATTAATCGTTATAGGTGTCTCTGTTGGTATACTCGAGTTTTTATTACGCATTATTGATAATTTACGCTCTGATAAGACTCGTCGTTTGGGATTTTCAGCACAAAACAAAGGTCATTATGAGGAGGTTAAGACGTATAGAAAGGATGTTAATGAGGATAGAAAAGAAACTTAAGACATCTGATGATAGATAGGGTTAATTTATAGGTAGTATAGAGTAGTAAGGAGTATGTCCTATACCATAGACGATGATGTTGATTATGAAGGTAGTAATTACGGTACAAAATTATACGCGTTGTTAGTACTCTATTCCTTATTACGAATAACCTACCTTGAACTAAAAAGACGTGAAGATTACCGGATGTAGAAAGTCTTATAACCCCCAATTACCTATTATTATGCATGTCATCCAATTCAGAGAACCAAAAAACCCCTACTCCTGAGGAAATTGAGCGTGTTTTTTCCTATCTGCAGAAAGTGCTTTTTACTTACATGCAGAAGGCGCAAGAGTCATCTAATCAAGAGACACCTAATACACCACAAACTAGGACGTATTATAGGAAGAGGTATTATAACAACTATGGGAATGGTTACTACAAAGGAAGGTATTCATACAGTGGTGTACCAAGGAGAAGCAATTACAAGAAATGGAAAGAACAATACAGTGGTGTACCAGGTCAAATAGATGATACTGACGACCAGTAATGTAATCCTTTTTTGTGATTATTTTTAATACTTGTTTTATGAGGTATTTACCATGAAATTCACTTTTGTTGTTGAGGGAAGAAAGCTAAAAATGTTATTATCAGATAAGAGAGTATTTGGTATAAAGGGTAAAATTAAGAGGTTGTATTACATACCTCCAAATGGTAGTTATGCTATTGAGCCTATTGGAGACCGGGATAAGCGTATAATACTATTTCACGGTGATAACATAGAGGTTATAATGGAGAGAAAAGACCTAGTAGTTTTTGTAGGTGAAGTGCATACCTTTGACGTGTATACTGATAAAGGTAGAAGAGAGATTACAAACGAGGTATGTGGTAACTTATTCCGACTTTCTGCAAAGGATTATGAGCGGATCTATAATGAAGACCCTGATTATTCCCCTTGTGATTGATTATGGTGCTTTTTATGCTAGTTAAGTGTATGAGGTGGTTTAGTTGGATTTCCGTATGTTTAGGTGTATCTATCTAGAGATGTGTGAGGACTTCTCTGATTATCCCGATGATGAGAAGGAAGATAAACCAAAGACCTTCACTCAAGACGTCTAATTTTTTGTAGAAACCTTTTTATGATCTTATCCATACTTTCTTATAGGTGGTTTATAGTTGGTTCTGGTTAATGCACGTGTATTAGGTGTTAGGGTCATAATGGAAAAGGAAAGTGAGGAACTTATTGAGATGCGTGGTTTAATAGATAATGTAATTTTTATTGCACCTTCAGGTTACACTTATTACTATGACGTTAACGTGGGATGTGATGTTAAAGTGTCTTTTATAGGTTATGATTTACAAGTTGTTGGGTGTTCTAGGAGTACTAAGGAAATAAGTGGTGATGTAAGGGCATTTGAGCTTACTTTCCCTGATGGGTCAAAGAGGTCATTCGATTTAATACATGACACCTTTATCTTAAAGGAAAGAGAAGAACCTATTGACGATAATGACGATACTGATCAAGAGGGAAATGAAGTAGCCTATGAAGAGACTAATGATGGACAAGATGAGAGTAATGAAGAGGAAGTCTAATTTTTTTATCAGTTTTATTTAGGTGTACTTCTTTGTGGTGATTTGTTTTGGTATACATTAAGTCCTATGTTGTAGGTAAAGGTTTAAGCCTTGATAGTGCAGATGATGATAGGGTTAACATAAGGGGTATAGTTGACAAAGTTGTCCTAAAAACAACCGATGTTGAGTTAGTTTTTGACCCACATTTATCCCAAGAGGTTTCACTTTCATTTTTTGGTAAAAACCTAACCGCTATTAATTGTGGTAAAGAAAACATAGACGTTATTGGTGACCTAATAGCATTTAAGGTTTGCAAAGAAGGGTGGTGTGATGAATACAAACTAACAATTGGGTTTTATCTATCTAAATTTGGGCATGAAGGACAAGAGAATGACACAGTCACTAGTGATACGTTACCTTATTGGTACCAGTATTTCTTATAGAAGGTATGCATAGTTTTTTATTCTAACTTTCTTTGATAGAATTTAGGGATAAAAGTGGTAAGGATACAGTCTACAGTTATAGGTAACCCTGTTTCAGTACTTGTTGAAAGCCCACATTCAATTACGTTAAAAGGGAAGTTATTAGAAATACGTTTTGAGACACCTGGTGATTATGATACTCTGTTTGAATTAAACGATAAATGCATTACATGGGTATCATTTTATGGTGATGATTTGCATACCTCTCCTACTTCTGATACTGTAATTGAAGTTAGTGGAGACATTACACATTTTAAAATAGACCCGCTTGAAGGTAAACTTAGGTTCTATAAATTATTTGTCGATAAGGTATCATTTCGTGAGGTTGCATTTACTGAACCAGTTGAAGACGATAAGTCTTATAAACCATAACTAACCTATTTTAATTGGTGAAAAAATGAAAACACCACAAATCACATTAAAGATAACCGGGTCTGGTATGATTATAACCGATGCCAATAAAACAACAATTATCATAGCTGGTAAGTTTAATGACATTGATGTAGTAATGAATGGTGTGGACAAGGGTAAATTTACTACATCTCCTAACACATCATTAATTGTTATAAATGGCGATAACCTTAAAGTAACAAAGAAAACCCACGACCTTATAGTTATCAAAGGGTATGTTGAATACTTTAACCCCTTAAGTGTAGGTGATGATAATAAACTAGTCCTTGAACCATGGATAATAGAAACGGATAGTGATAGTGATGCAGACGATGATGAGTTTGAGATAGACTATGAGGGTGATACAAATGAGTGACATTTCTTATTTGGTCATTTTTTCATCTGTTGTACTTTTTGTTGTTAAGTTAATTGTTAGAAGACATTAACAGCTTATTTTTATTTACCGTAATCTTTTTTAACCCTTGTTCTAACCTTATTATAGGGATCTAAATGGAATGGATAGGTAAAAACGTGGAAGTTGTTGTTGAAGGTTTTATTTTAAATGTAACTCCTAAGAATAGCGGGATGGTTGTTTTAAGTGGTGAATTTAGTGACATTTTCATCGTTTCTAGGTTTGGAGAGGACATAGGTACAATTAAGGTCAATGACCCTAACGTCCTTGTTGTTAAAGGAAGAAACCTAGAAGTTAATGACTATTCCCCAAACAACGTTATTATTAGCGGTATAGTTAATGAGATAAAGCCTTACCGTGTAAATGAGTATGGTAAAAAATTACTACAGTATAGGTTAATAAGAGGTGACCAAGATGAATGAGCATGTTGTTGTTTTTAATGGTTCTAAGATTGACTTACAGAATGGTGATTTGATAGAGATACGTTTATTAGGAAGGTTCAAGTGGATGACCCTCTTTAGCCGTAACCGAGACTCTGAGACTAAGGAGTTTGACTATTCCGAGGAGTTAGTTTTAACCCTCTATGGCATAGGGCTTCATGTAGTTACTCGTGATAGTAAAATTGTCGTCATAAACGGCGATGTTGATGAGATAGATGTTAAGAAACCTAGTGGTGAAAAAGTCCTATCTTATAAGGTCACAAAGAACGGCATAAGGCTTAGGTCATTAGGTGACTCAGTCGTATTTAAAGGTGGACTTTGACCTAATGGTATGTTAGAATAGGTTTTTTGTAGACATTATACATTCTTTCACAAACATTTTATTCGAATCTCTCTTCAGGTTCTCCTTTAACTCGTTTACAAGCTCTTTATCCTCCTCCTCTGTTTCTAATTTAACGTGGTGTTGTGTTATCTTTACCATTGTTAACCACCTTATTTGTTGTTATTTCTCTGATTTTTCTAGCTTTCCCATTTTACGTATCGTAAAGCTTTTATACTCTCTTTCACTACTTGTCATAGGTGAACCTTATGAGTCCTAAACGTGTTTCAGGTAACCAGGTATTCGTGTATGGTAAGAACCTGAAGGTCTATAAGTCAAGTGAGAGTAGGGTCGGTATCTCGGGTACTTTCCTAGGTGCATTGGTGTATAACGAGGAGGACGGTGAGTTCAAGAGGTACTTGAGCAATAAAGGGGCTAACGCTGTGGTAGTTACCGGTGAAGACCTTGAGGTAGTTATGTCGTCTAAGGAGTATGTTATAGTGAAAGGTGAAATTACCGGTATAACGCCTTACCGTGTAGAAGATGATGAGGCTGAACCTATGCCCCTTGTCTATGACGGTGAAGTGTAGAGCTGTTAAAGGTTACGGTTTGAAAGGTACCAGATAAGTTTTTATACTTTTGCTGAGAGGTGTATAATAGGGTCTGGTGTACATGCGTCTGCACCGGGCATCCGGTACTAAGGCGGATGCGTTGGTTGGAGACCCCGACCTTCACCATGTACACCGACTTGTAGATGAACGGTGATAACTCACCTAGTAATTTACTAGTTTACGACCCTAGAAGTTTAGTATAGTTTACGCTATGCTGAACTTATTTTAGGG
>Ga0105111_1000018_pt1 | contig 24816 bp, 32 predicted proteins | sample BED_Slide_host_7_FD_79140 | JGI IMG/M metagenome (GOLD analysis project Ga0105111, IMG submission 79140) | Extremophilic microbial mat communities from Yellowstone National Park, USA - BED_Slide_host_7_15 | ecosystem: Environmental > Aquatic > Thermal springs > Hot (42-90C) > Microbial mats ...
AATAAGGATAGAATAGTAGCCTCTGGAATAAGAAGCGTTCAAGGAGTTGTAAGTAATACTATAGGGTTAATTATTGCCTCATATTTCAGAACGTTCTTGACTCCTTACGCCGAGATTACAGTCCTTCTAAACTTAGCGTCACTTCTTATCTTAGGTATTGTAGTCTTTTTCCAGGCAAACACTTAGTAAAACTTTATTAGTGTAAAATATATTTATATTGTCGATATTTTTAAGGGTAGTATTCATTATGGCTGAGAGAAGAAAGATCATTTTTGGTCCTACAAAAGAGATATCAACTTTAAAATATGTCTTGCTCATCCTATTACTTGATGGATTACCATCAACTATAGTATCTATTTTAGCCTATAATATTATTTATAATTTTTCGCATAGTATCATATTATCCGCTACCTTAAGCGCTCTAATATTTTCGACATTAGGTGCTATATTATCCACTTACCTTGACAGATATCTTATGAGGCATGGGATAAGACCACCTGGAATAAGGAGAAAAGAAGCTAGAACTAAGTATATGATTTCTCCGGAGAGTGGACAACCTATTGATGAAAAAGTGATTAAGAGGTATGAGAAAGCGTTAGAGTTTTCAGATAAGAAGTCAGAGAATTATGTTGCAGAGTTGGCCATGCTCGGCATGATGTATTTACAGAATGCTGTAGCTTATGATAATAAAGACCTCTACTTGAGGGCTAAGGAGTATCTGGCAAGGGCTGAGGAGGCTATGGAGGGGAAGAGTGTAAGCTTTGAGACTAAAATATTGGTTGATAATTTGAGGAGTAAGATTGAGACGTATAAGTATCGTTTCGGGGAAAGATAAAGGCTTAAACGTACAGATTGTATTAATTATTGTTACCAAATCTTACTCTTTTGGTAGTTGTCTTATCGGGAAAACTGTCCGAAATTATCAGCAAATGTAGTTAAGATGCAGCTGCGGGGATTTGAACCCCGGACACAAGCTCGAAAGGCCTTTATAGACTAGTCTCATCGGGTTGTTGACGCTAAGCTTAAGTTCTAAGCTTACGCTTGGGTGATGAACTCTGCTAATTCCGTAGTAGATAGGCCTACAAGTAAGGGTTGGAGCTAGAGAATAACGTTGAAGTGTACGTTACTGAAAAATTCCCAATAAATAATATATTGTGTTAACAAGAAAAAAGAATAAAAGAGAATAATATTAAAAGAAGTCAAGATTTAAAACATTTCGCCCCTCACGAGGAGTAAAGTATTCCCGCCCTCCTCATGGATTCCTTGATTTTAGCCTTTACCTTGTCGCCCTTGAAGCCGTTGCACGAAACTATCGCTACTTTTTCCTTCCTTACGTCACACACTATCTTGCACATCAAGTTGTAGTTGGTAGACCTTAAGGTCAAATCGCAAATTATCCCTGGAGTAATTTCCTCCTTAAAGAATATCCTCACGCCGTCCACCTCCATCATGAGCGTACCGTCCTTCAACCTCTTGAACGCGTCGCAAACTAGGGGGTCTATCATTCTATCACCACCGTAAGACCCTCTGAACAGGAGAGCCTTTTATTTCTGTATAGGGGTAGAAGCTTTTCCTCAACTGCCTTGGCTACGCACGGAAGGTAGGGGACGTATTCTTCGGGGACTTCGATGACCTCGTAAAAGTAGAGTTGTCCCTCTAAGAAGAAAGGAACTCTGTACCCTCCCAAGTTTACCTTGTCGTCCAAGTAGTCAACAAAGAGTACTCTGTTCTGGTTCCTTACCAGCGGAACCACGTTCTTTAGGAACGCTAGAGACCCTCTCACTTGTGATTTAAAAAAGTTTTTCCTTTGAGCTTAATTTTGAGTAACATGAAAATCACCCGAACATCAGTTTCTGGAGCTTAGCATAATAGTAGAGCAACAATATCTGGACTAAACATAATGCCATGATGGAACCCATGAATAAAATCAGGTAAGTGGGAGGGGAGAAAGCTAATATGTAACCTGAGTATATGCCTATTGCTAAGGCAGACTTTGCTATTCCATAGTATTCGGCCAACTTAAGGCTCATGACTACCATGGTTAATATGACGGCGTTGAATAGAGCAGACATCATGGGTACGCTAACTAGGATGGACCTCTCTACGACGCTGCTGACGGGTAACCCACATAGGACAGAGCTGAGTAAATTAAAACTTCTATTCTGATAGTTTAATTATAAGATCTTAATATATTAAGGAAAATGATTATTTATATTATAAAAAACTAAAAGAATTCTTGAAAGAAGTTCGAAGTGCTATTTGTTCTTGTTCTATCTAATAGCTAAATGACAGTCTTTGTTAGCAAGTGTTACCTTTTTAAGGAGATAATAACGCCGGGGGCGGGATTCGAACCCGCGCACGGTGACCCGTACTGGCTATCCCAGTAAGCTCTCAAGGCCAGCCCCTTAACCGCTCGGGCACCCCGGCAATCATCATATTTTATTTTATTCCTTTAATACTTAACTTCAGTCTTTCCTTACAATTATAATCGAGTATCCCTTAATCCTCTTATAAACCTCAACGTTTTTGAATTTCTGGCTAAATAAATTAATCACGTTTTCTTCACCCTTGTATACTACGAGCTGTATTAGTCCACCTTCGGTAACTCTGTCGTAGCTAGTACTTGCTAGTCTCTCTATGAATGCTTTTCCAGCCTTTAAGGGTGGATTAGAGTAAATTGCATTAAATTTAATCTCTGATGGTATGTTTTCAAATATATCACTTTGGATAACGTGGACTCTGTTTTCAAGTCCGTACCTACTAACGTTTTTTCTGGAATAATAGACGGCTTTCTTATCAACATCAAGCATGTAAACCTTAAGATTAGGGTTTTTTAATGCCAAATAAATTCCTATTGGACCATAACCACAACCTACATCGGCAACTACCCCGCTCTCGGGTATTATTAGGTTCTCTAGCATTACTTTAGTACCTAAGTCTAGTTTATCCTTAGAGAATAGACCATAAGAACTCTCTAAAGACAAGGGTATACCGTTAACTACATCGTTTACAAAAATTATTTCTTTAATCTTTTTCATTCTTTTTCCATCCCTTCGGATAAACGTCTCTTTCCATTAAGACTCTCTTAGGTTTTACTACAATTCCTTTCTTCATATTTTGTATTTCGTTACTGTTTATGTTACTTTCCCCTATTGCTACAATTTCTCCTTTTAGTGTCATTATGGCCACATTTTCACCTCTCTTAAAGTTCTGAAATGCCACTACACCCGGTGCATTTAATGTAGCACCGTAAGTAATGGCATTAACCGCGTCATCATCGATTACCACTTTTGGAATTCCACACACTGCAAATTCCATGGGAAGCAAAACTCTTCTTAGGTCACTCTCATCTTTGCAGTGTTTATACATGTACAATGCCTCTGAGATCTCGTGGAGAGTAACTAAGTTTGAATCCTCGGTGAATATTCCTGATCTCGTTCTTCTTAGTTCTCTCATGTGAGCTCCACAACCAAGTAATATCCCGATATCATGACATATTTTTCTCATATAAGTACCAGGATCAGAGGCTATTTTCATGAGTACCAATCTTCCTTCAGTCTCAAGAATGTCTATACTGTATACTCTTCTTTTTCTTGTCCTTCTCTTCACTGAAGATCTTACTGGAGGCCTCTGATATATTTCACCAATGAATTGGTTAACTATCTCTTTGAGCTCATCCATTTTGTAATCGCAGTGTACTTGCATAATGCAGACATATTCTTTACCAGCCTTACTAATAAGGCTCATCAGTTTTGTTGCATTTTCCATTCCTATTGGCAATACTCCCGTTACTTTTGGGTCTCCCCGCACGTTAAACGTGCTCTAGGGTCCCCCCATGGCCTACTTTGTTCAAGTTGAACATTTTCTTAACCCAATATGCAACTTCATGACTTGTAGGACCCGCTGGCTTATCTAAGTTTATTATTGCGTTTCTTATCAGGGCCTCTATAGGTCTTTTGTCGGGATAGAAGCCGTATTTATCATCTGTTTGAGCTTCTCGAAGTATATTCCAACTATTACTGTAATTACAAAAATAATCTATCTTTTCTAAAAATTTATACATATTAAATCACAGGTATCTTAGGTTTTATTGTTTCCTTCATGTAATCCATGAGACCCGCTTCTTGTAGTGCTTTCTTTACGTCTTCATCATTTGCTCCTTTATTTATGTTTATCTTTTTGTCTGTTGGCTCTATATGTAATATATTAACTCTTCTTCTCTTTACTCCATTTACATCTTTAGGTCCAGTTACTAGTACGTAATTCTCGTCAATTATATCAACTATTACACATTTCTTACCGGCTTCCCTTCCTCTGGTCTTAACACAAATCCTGCCTACCTCTATTATCGACATAAGGATTACCTATGAATCAAAAAATAAGGATGGATTTAAACCTATTGCCAGTATTTTCTATTCTTTAAAAACTTTCTTTCTTCATCAAGTAAAGCTTCGTAAAACTTTTCCTCCCCATATTTGAGCTTATCAAGGACTTTTCCCAAGTTACTAGCACCTACTCCTCTTGCACACATTCCTATTGCCACATACTTATTATAGATCGAGTACATTGATGCTAAGTTTCTCAGGGCTTCTAGCCTCTTAGCTTCCTTTTTATTGATTTTCTGGTTCTCTCTAATTTTCTTAAGGATTTTTAAGTCGTCGTCATTCTCAATTATCGTTAAGAAGATAGAACCACACTTAGGGCATTTTTGTGGCGCCGAAGAAGAGGTTACTTTCTGATTCCAATTACATAATAAACAAGAAATCCAAACTTCACAGTTACTAAGTTTACGCTTGAATATCTCTAGCATAGCTCCTTTGTCGTCCGAGTGGGATAAGACCAGAAGCTTGTCCAAGAACTCTTTAGCGAGAGGAGAGAAGCTCGGCACTTGTAAAATTTTCCATGAAATGTGTTTGAGGTCGTTAAAGATTGTTAAGTCGTAATTCTTATATACTAATTCCTTTACAGCTTCTTCCCCAACTACTGTATCTGCGAAAGCCTTAAGGACTGTCTGCATAATTTGTAGGTCTGAGATCTTTTCTCTATCTATCACACCAAACCTCTCAGCTTCTACTAAAAGTTTCCACTTAAACTGAGGACTATCCCTTACAGCCCTCCCGATCAAGTCCTTAAATTCATCAATAGTAATGTTATTTAATATAGAAATAGCTCTTTTAACGTCATTTTCACTTAAGGGGATTACGGATGCTATAGCTATGTGATAAGCATCAGCTCTGTAGTTGGTCTTCACTCCCTTTAGATTGGTTAGTAGCAACGACAGAACCGCACCTAAAGTGTTGTTCCCTCTAGTACCTAAAGCTACGTGGACTACAATTAAGTCATTGTTTATTTCTACCAAGCTTGTACTCCTAGAGGGTAGTGGGTATCCTCTCTTCTTCTGTTCTTCCACAAGTGTTCTTAATCTATCAATCACGTTCTCAGGTAGTTCTAAACCTTCACCCTTTTCGAGTTTCTCAAGATATTCGTACACCTTCAAAGCTACTTCCTTTTCTACCGGAATAGACTCCCCGAACCAGTTCGGTAAGACGCCCGATTTTAGAGACGTTTGCTCTACGTATACTCTATTCTCTTCTATCGAAACGATTTTCCATAGTCTTCCCCCTAAGACTATAACGGAATTCTCGTCGAGCGTAGCTACGAACTCGTAATCTAGAGACCCTATTTTTGAGTTGTTAATATGATCTATTACGAGGTAATCTCTTATTGAATCCGGTATCATATTAGTTGTATAGTAATATCTCCATGCCCTATATGAGGGAAGGACGTTTTCTTTATTCCTCTTTATAATTCTAGCCGACTCGAGGATACTGAGGATTTTTTCAAACTCCTCCTCTGTTAAGTCAGAGAATAAGAACGAGGACGTTACTATCTTGAATATTTCCTTTTGGTCTGTTATTCCTTCGAGTACCATACCAGCTATTTCATGAGCTACTACGTCGTAGGGTTTTGGTTCTACTATAGGACTTTCAAGATAACTTTCCCTTAAGCTATCGAGTATGCTTTTACACTCGAGGATATCATAAATATCTCCTGATGGCATTAAGTATCCTCGCGAAATTTTATCTAGAGAGTGGCCGCTTCTCCCTATTCTTTGCACTAATCTTATAACTTGTCTGGGCGACATATACTGGATTACAGCGTTAATTAAACCAATGTCTATACCTAATTCAAGGCTTGATGTCGCAACTAAGGCGTCTATTTCTCCCTTTCTGAATCTGTTTTCAGCATCTATTCTAATTTCCTTTGACAGAGAGCCGTGGTGAGTAAGGATCTTTAAATCTGTTAGTTTTGTCAACTCGTTAGCCAAGAACTCCGTAGTTTCTCTTACGTTAGTGAATATCAGAACTGGCTTTTCCTCTTTAATTATTTTCTCTAAGGCTTTTATCCTAGATAAGGTCTCTGGGTTTAAGCCGGTTTTCACTGAGAGGTCTATGATCTCTTGATCGATGCTAGGTATCACTAGGGTAATTTGCATATCTTTTCTCTTATCAATCTTAACTACCTCTACCTCATCACCTAAGAACTTCTTGGCTATGTCTACGTCTCCGATTGTAGCAGATAATCCTATCATCTGCGGTTTTCTTTGGGCAGTAAGGTGTTTCAACCTTTCGAGGACAAGAAGTAATTCATATCCCCTTTTCTCATCCAACATTTCTTGTAATTCGTCTATGACTATCCAACGTATGTTCTTTAGTAATTCTCTCATATCTTTATTTATAATCAGGTACATTAAAGTCTCTGGAGTAGTAAGGAGTACGTCTGGAGGATCCTTTATTACGTTCTTTCTTTCCGACTGAGAGGAGTCACCATGCCTTACTGCTACTTTAACTCCTAATGCTTCTCCTAATCTTTTTAACCTATTTTCTATGTCTCTGTTTAGAGCCCTAAGAGGTGAAATATAAATTGCTGAAATCCTGGGCGGGGTCTCTTTTAGTATTTTATAATAAATCGGAAATATCGCTGTTTCGGTTTTACCGAATCCAGTTGGGGCTATAACTAATGTGTTTTTTCCTTCTAAAATTTTCGGAATAGCTTTTTCTTGTATAGGGGTAAGACTCTTATATCCTAACTCGTATAACTTCTTGTAAAAACTCTGAGAAACGTTTATCATGAAGCCATAAAATCTTGTGATTTGGTGCTTAAAATAAAATATGCTTAAAAAGCACGCTATTATGACATCTTTGATAGTTCTTGAATTTATACTCATTAAGTATGCAATTCCTAATTTAATTGTAATTCCGTACTATATTTACCCAGCTGTGGAGTCTGCTGAGCTTTTGGTGATTTTCTTCCTTGACGGAATTCTAGTTGAATTTATATTTACTTCTTTAGTTATGGTAATTTTATATTACCCCCTTATCCTCTTTACGTACTCTTTATTTCAACAACAGTCCCTATCCTTTTTCTTTCTTCTTGACTTGCTTACGTTTTCGTCTACCTACTTTATTTCTGCCTTATTCATAGGTTTTATAGGGTGGTTTATTAGAAGAAACATGTCAGATACTTGGTTCGAACAATTATCCCTTTTTGGATACAAGTTCAAGCCTAAAATAGCCCTCATCGGGTTCACATTAGTAATAGCTCTCTATTTTTTTCTTTTTTACGGGAACTTGCCTCTCATAGCTGGTAGTATGTTAAATGTTATAGGTATTTCTCTTTTCGGGGATTACTACGACCTACCTTTAATATTACTCTCATGGTTTGCAACTCCTTATTCTCTAACTCCAAGAGGGGAAATCAGTAAACAAGGTATCTGCCTAGGAAACATCGTAGGAATACTAAGTAAGTCCGGCATAATAGACTCAAGTGTAATAAGGGTTAACAGTAGCAGAAAGTATAAATGGTCAGGTATCAAGGCTAATTATTGTATTGACTTTTCGAAAACTAAGAACTATAATATTATTGTAGTCGGCACCAGTGGTTCTGGTAAGTCCAATTTTGCTAAGCTCTTAGCCTCTAAACTTAGTGTTAATTTCCTCGTATTTGACTTACACGGAGAATACTACCTAAATGAAGTTAAGAGAGTAGACGTTTCTCAGATTTCGGTAAATCCCTTGAGTCTCTTTAATCGAAATCCGAAGGAGAGAGCATTAGAGATCGCATACATGCTTAAGAGTTTATTTAATCTAGGAAATATTCAAGCTATTGAGTTAACTAACTTAATCGTTGAGGCTTACGCCGAAAAAGGTCTAGACCCAGACGACCCTTCTACTTGGTCTCAAAACCCTCCTACTTTTAGGGACGTATTACTACTCCTTGAGCGTCACAAGAAGAACGCTTTAAGTGCACAAGAAATTAACAAATATCAATCTCTAGAGCCATATCTACAGTATTTATCCTCAACAGTTTTTCAGTCTAACAGTATTAACTTCGAGGAGTTACTTAACTCTTCTTATATACTAGACTTTTCTAGTGTTCCTACAAATGAAGTTAAATATATTATAATGGAAACAATTCTTAAATCAATACAAAGTTTAATGTACTCTCGTAAATCGAGTAAGATAGAAAACTTAGTAATAATAGATGAGGCACCTTTTCTACTTAGTAAGGAGTCAGGCAAACAATTGATTGAAAGGCTTTTAGCCGAAGGTAGAAAGTTTGGATTTGGTTTTCTGCTAATATCACAAAGCGTGGATTATTTGAAGGACGTTATTCCGAATGCTGGTTTATTCTACGCATTTAATATAGTTGAGCCTGGAGAGCTTGAGTATATCAGTAAGTTTTTTGGAGGTTCTGATTTGGATATGTATTACACATTATACGAGACTTTTCCGAAACTGCCTAGAGGGGTATTCGTGACTAGAGATTTATTAGGGAGATTCATATATTTAGTTCAGTTTTACGAGGGTGATGTTCATGTTTGACGAAGACGAGGAGGGTAAGGAGGAAAAAAGTGAGGAAGAGGAGAAGTTAGAAGAAGAAATAGCTCCGAAAGAGGAAGAAGAATCAGAGGAGAAAACAAGTGAAAGTGGTGAGGAAGAAGAATTCGCCTCCATGACAATTCCTGATATAGAGTTGCTGATGAAAAACACCGAGATATGGGATAAGTTATTGGACGACAAAATAAGCCTTGAGGAAGCAAAGAAAATGTTTAATGAACTGAAAAATAGATATTCTGCTAGAGATAAAAAGAAAAGAAAAGTGGCAAAAAAGTCTAAAAAAGTTAAAGCCAAAAAAACATCTGAGGAAGAAGAATGATCAAAGTTGTTTATTCTAATGCTAAAGATTTTTATTCACTATTAGCAGGGTTGAACGAAATAGCTGATGAAGTAGTTTTAAATTTCATAGAGGATTCGATTTATTCTTCTTATTTAACGGACGATAAGTCCTTAATGGGAGTCCTCGTTATATCTAAGGAATACTTAGAGGATTACTCAATCGATAAGCCAGTCGGTGTAAAAATCAACTTAAATGAGGTAAAGAAGATTCTAGGTAAAGCTAAGAGCAAGACTACCTCAGTAATGATAGATGAAACTGACGCTGGATTAAAAATAACTTTAAGAGACGAAAAAAGTGGACTTAGAAGCAATATTTATGTCAAGGGCGAGAAAGTAGAAACACAACGCTTAACTGAACCTAAAGTCTCACTTCCGGTCTCCTTTTCGTTAGACGGATCAATCCTGAAGAAGATATTGTCTGATGCCAGTATTGTAACAGAGGAAGAAATTCAAATAAGTACCACTGACGATAACGGGATTGAGTTCTCTATAGAAGAAAGTGGTAAATCTTATAAAGCTAAGCTACACCAAGATAAACCCCTAAAGTCTGTAACTATAGAGGCAGAGAGTAGATCATTCTATAAGATAGAAGTACTAAAGACAGCTTTTAAGGCATTAGCATTCTCGGAGGACGTTACCGTAAGCTTCGGAACTAATGTGCCGTTAAGGGGAGAAGCTACTACTGAATCTGGAGGTCATTTGAGGTTTTGGATAGCACCAAGACTATGAGAAACTAGATTAGAACCTCTTTTAACGATAGCAGAATAAATATTGTGAGCCCAACTTAATTCATCCTTTTTTAGAAGGACTACCAAAAACGTTTTACCTTCTTCTACCCCGTAGTTTAGATTAAATATTCTGTAAGCAGTTGTTGTCGCTCCTTTCAGAATTTCCTTCGAAAAATCCGTAAGGGGTCTTTGAACTCTCGATAAGAGATACGCTAACTCAAGGTCTTTCCATAAATTATAATCTATCCATGCACCATTATCTGTACCGAAAAGTAACTTTACATCTTTTTCTATTGCATCAGCTATTCTAGGTATACCAGCTGAGAACCATAGGTTGCTTCTAGGACAAACTACTAAGGGAATATCCGAAATCAAGTCGAAGTCAGGTTCATTTAAATTAGTCCCGTGAATCAGGAGAGTCGGCTTATAATAACTTAGTAAGTACTCGAGGTCATCCCTTAAGTAATGTCTCTTAGTCTCGGAAACATGAGCACCTCTAATCTTATCTGAAAACACAGTGCTGATTTTAGCTAATTCGTCTTTACTATTACTATTCGCAGAAGGTAACCCGTAGCCATGAGATATGCTGTGTAGTTTAATTAATTCTTCCTCTGAAAAAACGTCAAGTCTTCCTAGAAGTATATGGTTAACTTCCGCTACAATTTTGTCCGCTTCTAGAGCTATTTTTATTCCTTCAATACCCTCCTCTCTAAAATCTACTATTGTAAATATTCCTAGACTCTTGGAATATTTCAAAAATTGTGCAATTCTCTCGACTATTTTATCTCGATACTTCTTATAATACTCATATTTTACACTTTTTGGATCGCCTACAAGTTCCTTCAGGCTTTTTGTTATTTCTACTTCGGGAAATGTGAAATCCGCTGTGTGCGCATGAGCGTTAACTAGAGGAGGGATAGCAACATAACCTCTTAAGTCCTTTCCCTTATAGTCGTAGCCCTTCCCTATATGAGTTATTCTTCCAGTATTTTCGTCAAACTCTATGTTTATTTTCTCAACGTAATCTAGTTCTTCTCCGAGTAAAGCTCCTCCGAGGTTTATCCTATTATTTTCCATTTTTCTTCCCTGAATTTTCTAATCTCGTCCAATGCCTCAGTAGCGTTTCTTAAAGCATCTCTAGCTTTTGAACCGATACCTATCCCTACTTTAACATCATTTAACTCCTTAACTACCTTTATGTGTGCTTCAACAGTGTCCTCAGAGCAGAACAGCCCCAAGTTATCACCACCGAAATATTGGTCTATACAACCTAGCCTTTTTCCTACCGCTTTTATGTAGTCCATCAAAAAATCTATTTTTTCCATCGATTGTTGTATATTAAGTTTAGTAATTCCATCAATGTCGTAATGTGCAACGAGTATTCTTTCATCAGGTACCTTGTCTAAATCGATTTCTTCACAAGAAAACACTGAAAGGATAGGCTTTTGATGATAACCTTTACATAGTTTAATAGAAGTCGGAGAATGAGTATCTATTTCTTCTATTACTTTTACTATATCTTTTTCCCTTACTCCATCGGCTAATATAACGTGGATATCATAACGAAATGGGATAACGTAACTTCCAATTTCGGCTAATTTGTTGTAGAGTAAGTAAGAAAAGTAGTGTTGGAAAGCTTGAATTTTCCATTCTCTGTCGACTCCTAAACTTTCAGTCCACTGCTTATAACCCTCCATTATGAGCTTTACTGTTTTCACTCAATTACCACCGTCGCATCCCCACTTAACTGTAACTCCTTCAATTTTCTTGCCCTTTTAACTAGCTTTATTGCAGACTCCACAGCCCTAGTTGAGTACTCCTCAATTCTTTCTACAGCTTGTTCATGTGTGACTCCATGTCCAATAATTCCTAACGTTACAGGTTTGCCGTATTCTACTGAAAGATCCATTAATTTTCTGGCAGTCTGTGTTGCTACTATTTCGTCATGCTTAGTTTCTCCTTTAATTACAGCACCTAAAGTCACTACTGCGTCTATTTCGTCTCTCTTTAGTAATTCCTTGACTATCATGGGCATGTCGTAACTCCCGGGGACTTTCACTACTACTCTAACTGTAGCTCCTAAGAAGTTGGCGTGGGATATTGACCTTTGTAGCATTAAGTACGTGATATCGTAGTTAAATTCAGCTACGACTATAGCTAAATTAATCTTCGAGTTCTCCTGCATGTGTATACCCCTGCCTAAGACCTTTACCAGCATACTTAGTTAAAGCTGATCCTCCTTCTTTGACTAACTTAACAAGGTTTAGAGCGTGTTTTGATGCCCTGTCTTTCGCGATCTCAACGAGTTTTTCCTCATCTTCAGATTCGTCTTCATGAACAGTTACGTCAATTACGTGTTTAGAAGTTAATATCTGAACCATGATCAGTCCAATACTTGTAGCCAGATAGCTGTACTTATCTAACATAGTCTTTCCTACCCACCCTAAAGTAATAACACCGTCACATCCTTGATCTAATAACTTCTTTGCACCGACAGGCAAGTCTTTTATACCGGGGACTGTATACCTTACAATCTCAGCTTCTGGGTCCTCTTTCCTTATCACGCTTATGGCTATTTTTCCCATGTCTACTCTAGAAAAGGTTGTATCTACAACTCCGTATTTACGTGAGGTCATCTAATCACCTCTAACACAATTTCCTTACCCTCTATGAAAAGGAATCCGTTATTCTTAGCATAGAGTATAGCTTTCTCTTTAGAGAGGCTCTTACCATCTCCCAGCATTTCAGCTATAACACCACTTCTTTCTAATCCTATATACTCTAGTAGAGATGTACTCAATTCCGTATGACCCTTTCTGTTCTTTAATCCTCTTGAAATTAAAATTGGGACATGACCCGGTGCATAAAACTCTGTGTAGAATTTATTCCTAGCCTCATCCTCCCTTATCCTTATCATGCTAATTGTCTTATGTAACTCGGATATTGTTTTAGCCCGGTCCTCATCGTTTATTCCGGTTCGGGTAGAGATGTGGTTAACCCATAATGCGAAGGCAGGTTCGTCTCCGTAAGGAGGTTTCTTATACAATGAAGGGTACTTCTCTTTCACTATTTCCGTCATAAAAGTTATGCCTAACTTTTTAGCCTCATTATTACCGGTTACGTAGCAGATGAGTCCTCCTGCATCTTTTCTTAATAAGTTTATACTTTTCCATGTCACCGCACCTGCATAAAACACCATGTCAACTTCTTCTTCTCTTCCGTCAAAGTCATAAATTAAAATCGGTAGTCCCGATTCTAAGTTTCTCTTGATTTCTTCCTTAGGGGGTAACATTGCAAGATAACATACTTTTATAAATATTTAAGTGTATTTACTAATTTCTTTTTTTAAATTTTAGAGTTACAAATACAATTATTGCTAGAATAGAAATAATTAAGAATAAGACTGTAGTTGATGGAAGAAAAGGACGGTTATTATTTAAAGTTGTTGAAGAAGAAAGAGTTGAGAAAAGAGTTTCTGACAAGTTATATACTTCTTGTACTAGCGATACTACTATAGTAGCATTTTGAGAAGAATCATACAAATTTATTGTAAAATATGAGTTGTTATAAAAATACATCAGCAAATAGCTGGATGGAATGATAATTTCTGTACAGTTGATTGTTTGAGAAACTACACAATGTAGGGTGCTAGGCAACCTCAGTTTTAAGGCTGAGGTATTATCCGTTACATTAAACGTTAACTGAAATCCGTTAAAATTGTACGTTATGTTTAACTGAGAGTTAACGTAATCCTGAATAACGCTTATCTTTATTTCTAACGACGGTAGGGATATTGTAGAGCTAGTGGAACTCTGGAACCCCGAAAAGACCGTTACTTTATTCACTGACAATAGGATTAATGTAATAAATAGCGCACTAATTACTAAACGTTGTGTAAGAGACATGTTACAACAGATATTTATTACCCCACATTAATAGAGTATGATTAAGTATGTCTGGTTATCCTCAAGGATATCCCAATCCCTACAACTGGAAGATGATACTGATATCGCAAGGGCTAATGATTTTAATGTCTTTTGTTCTATCTCTTTATCCTCAATACTTCTTGCCTGTTTATGTCCTTTATATTGTCGTGATAATGGGGATATCCAGCGTTATGATGGCTAAAAGTAACCCTATGTTAGCGGAGAGAAAATATATGGGTGAGATATACAAGTCAAATACATTGTTTGAAGAGAAGAATGCCGGAAGTCTCATACAGAAGGATATGGAGTATGTTCAGAAAATGCAACAACTTGCCGTAGCTAACTTTAAGTCGTTCGGTATAATGATTTTGTACATAATAATAATATTTCTATTTTATGACTATGTATTATTAAAAATTGTAGATAGTGTAACACAATACGAGAAATTAGCAATTTACTTAATCTACTTTGAAGCTCTGTATCTTTTCAACATGTTCGTCTATCGTAGACTGATAAAAATCCAGATGATGGACGCTATGGCTCCCTCAAGTTATAAAGTAACAGAGAAAGGAATATTATCCACAGATAAAAGCGGCGTATTCTTACATTCGAGGCATTTGGTCAACGCTGAAATAATAGAGAACAGGGAGAAGAAATATGTAGAGATAGATTCTAAAACTTCAAAGCTTCCATACAAAATAAGACTTTACACAAATGATATAGATAGACTCTTGGAAGTTCTTAATAGAGTTAAAAGAATGGAGTTAAAGAGACAACAGACTTCAAATTCGTGAAAAGTATAAGTGAGAATACAATCCTATAGTGTTTTCATATAATACACCATCTTTTCCCTCCCATATACCTTTTCCGATCTTATTTCTGAACGCAAACTGAACATCAGTTCCTACTTGAGTTGGCTTAGAGACGTGAAACTCATGTCCTTTGATTGTGGAAGATGATAGATAATTAATCCTAATCGGCTCTAACTCAGTATAACCTATAGTCAGCCTATCCTTAGTCTTTATCGATATATCGAATACGTTAACCATACGATACGACCTTCCTTGAGCATCGATCAACTCTTTAGAAAGATACATGAGTCCTCCACATTCACCTAGTATTTTAACACCTCGCTCAGAGTTTCTCTTTATCCATTCTTTTGTCAAAGCAGAATTCTCTAACTCTTCTAGATGTAACTCGGGATAACCGCCTCCGATATATATAAAGTCTGGAGTTTCTGTAGGTCTGTCGTTATTTAGAGGGCTAAAGAACTCGAGCTTATATTTTTTCCTTAAGAAGTCTAGGTTAGCTTCATAGTAAAAGTTGAACGCGGAATCCAGTGCAATATAGGCGATTCCCTCTTGTTTAGATTGATCCTCAATAGTCACTTCATTATCTATCGGCTTTGTATCTTGTGAAATTTCTACCAGTCTATCTAAATCTACGTTTTCTTCTACAAGTCTGGAGGCGTAACTAATCACTTCTTCAGCTTTGTTGAAGTCTTCGGTTGTGTATAGACCTAAATGCCTTGATGGAATTGTAAGTTGTTTATCGAAGTTTATATAGCCGAGAACCTCGATGTCTTCTGGAACTGATCTTTTACAATAATTAAAGTGAGTAGTTGAACCTACTTGGTTAAATATTACTCCTTTTACATTAGCGTTTCCATACTCTTTCAGTCCTTTTATTATAGCACCTGCCGTGCTAGCTAGGCTACTACAATTTATTACCAGAACTATGGGCGTATGGGTTATTTTGGATAGCTCGTAAGTGCTGTATCTAGTATCAACTCCATCATATAGACCCATCACTCCTTCAATTATACCAAGATGGTAACCCTTGCTGTATTTTGCTAGTGTCTGCTTTACTCCATCCTCTCCCATGAGCCAAATGTCTAGATTGATTGCCGGTGAACCGGTAGCTATTTTTAAGTACTTAGGGTCTATGAAATCCGGTCCAGCTTTAAAAGCCCTCACTTTAAACTTTTTGGATAGTGCTCTGGCTATCCCAGAAGTTATTAGCGTCTTACCTGAGTTACTTCTGTCTGAAGAAATGATTATACGGGGTAGGATCACGCAAAAAATAAGAGCTAAATAACTTAATTTATTTTATGCATGTATATTACGATGATGCACGAGACATAAAGGCTATTATACAAACTCTCACTAAGTTGGTTGATGAAGCTCTTTTCGAAATCAAACCAGAAGGTATAAAATTAACTGCTGTAGATAGGGCAAAAATATCTTTAATTAACATTGATTTACCTGCAGAAATGTTTAAAGAATATGAAGTTCAGGAAGAATACAAATTCGGATTTAACACTCAGTATATGTCGAAACTGATGAAAGCTGTGAAAGGAAAACAAGCAATTTCATTAGATGCAGATAACGAGGAGGTAGTAAAGTTGACTATTATAGGTGCTATAAATCGTGATTTCAATATAAGGAATATTCAAGTTTTACCCCCTGAAATACCAGAAGCCAATTTTGAGTTCGATGTAAAAGCTTCAATTTCCTCGAAAGGTCTGAAAACCGCTATCAGTGAGGTTTCACAAGTTAGTAAAGACAGTGTAACGATATATGCAACTGAAGAAAAAGTAGTAATCAGAGGAGGTGAAGAGAGTAAAGTAGAAAGTGAGTTTACAAAGGAGACCGGTGCTTTGGCTGACATAGAGTTTACTAAAGAGGCAACAGCTACTTATGACATTAATTACATTGACAACGTTTTACAGCTAACTAAATTGTCAGACTATACTAAGCTAGCCTTTTCGGATCAGAAACCTTTGCAAATGGAATTCAGCATGGAAGGAGGGGGGAAAGTTACTTATTTGCTTGCTCCTAAACTATCTTGATGGAGATCTATACAGCACTGGTGGGTAGCTATCCTAGATCTATAAAGATAGCCAAGATAATAACTAGATATAGAAACGGTAATGTCGAAGAGTTTAAAGTAATAGAAGAAATAGATAAATTTCAGAAAGATTTCTTCGGACTAATGGAGGAATATAAAGTAGACTATGTAACAGATGGAATGGTAGAATGGGACGATATAGTAGACTTAACCTACTCTTTTCTCAAGGGTGTTGAAAAGGGAGCGTTAGATAGATTTTTCGATAACAACTTCTACTATCGCCATATTGTAATTAAGTCTAAATTGGAGTACAGGGAATCTAATGATTACGTTAAGTACATGGAATTAGCAAAGAAGAATGTAAAGAAAAGTCTGAAATTAAAGGCTGTTATATTAGGGCCGCTGTCATTTACGTATATGTCCAAGAACGTGCACTATAAAGGCAAGACAGAAGATTTAATGATGGATTACTCCTACGTAGTAAACTCTTTACTTAAGGATACGGAGAAATACTATGACGCCGTGGAAATACATGAGCCTTATTTCTTTCAAGATAGAGTTAGAAAGCAAAGATTAGAGAACTTAAAGGAGTACTATAAGACAATGTTTAACGGAATAAATAAAGAAAAACACATTATCACGTATTTCAACATAAAGTTCGACGTCATTGACGACTATTTTAAGTTACCAGTAGATGTTTACGGCTTTGATGTAACAGAGGATAACAAACCCATGATTGGAATGCTATACAATATCAGCAAAGATAGGCAAGTGTATTTCGGTGTTTTGGACTCAAGAAACACTAAGTTAGATAAGATCTCTACAATAAAGAGGATTGCAAATAACGCTAAAGAGAAGGGTATAACTAAATTAATCTTGGGGAATTCTACCTTCAACGATTTAATACCTGAGCTCATAGTAAAGAGAAAGTTTAAAATATTACAGAGGGCGAAGGAGATGATACTAAATGGATGAGCTCCCTATTTTACCAACTACGGTAATCGGTAGTTATCCAAGGCCCAAATGGTTAAGAGAAGCTATAAGACTATATCATCAAGGTAAACTTAACGAGCAAGATATGAAGGAAGCGTTTAATGATGCTGTGATAGCAGTGCTCAGAGACCATCAAAAAGCAGGAATAGATGTTCCTACAGATGGTGAGATGAGAAGAGATGAAATGGTAGAGTTCTTTGCGGAGAGACTAGGCGGTTTTAGGTTTTACGGCTTCGTTAGGGTATGGGGTGATCATTACTATAGGAAACCATCTGTAGTAGGTAAGATAACGTATAAAGAGCCTATGTTACTCGAAGAAGCCCTATTTGCTAAGGAAGCCAGTTACACTCCTTATCTGAAAGTAACGATTACCGGTCCTTATACAATAGCCGAGTGGTCTTACAATGAATACTACAAGAGTAAGAGAGATCTGGCATTCGATCTGGCAAAAGTACTTAACACTGAAATGAAAAAGCTAGTGGAGGCTGGAATAAAGGTCATCCAGGTTGATGAACCTGCTATCCACACTAGGAAGGATGAAGTAGAATGGGCAGTAGAAGCTGTAAATGAGTCTATTGAGGGAATTGGTGTTAAGGTCGTTATGCACGTGTGTTACGGTGAATATTCGTATCTAGAGCCTTATTTGGACAGATTAAAAGTTGACCAAATTAACCTAGCTCTGAAAAACTACAATTATGAACCAGTGAAACTTTTCGAGAAATGGGATGGTGAAATAGGAGTAGGAGTAATAGACGTTCATAACAGAAGGGTGGAGTCGCCTGAGGAAGTAGCTAATGATTTAAGAATGTTATTGGAACACTTTAAGCCAGAAAGAGTGTGGGTGAACCCCGACTGCGGACTGAAGCTTTTGCCTAGGTCTGTGGCTTTTCAAAAGATGGATAACATGGTGAAGGGTACATTAATAGTGAGAGAAGAACTTAAAAGAAAGGGTTATACTACTACTAATCTGAAACCATTGTTTAACAGGTGAATGACGTGAATAAGAAACGAGCTCATGGTCAAAGTCACTCTACTAGACCCGTCAGGACTGGAGCTCCTAAGTGGGTTAGGTTCACCAGGGAAGAAGTGGAGTTACTTATAGAAGAATTAGCTAAGAAAGGATATCCTCCAAGTATGATAGGGCTCATATTGAGAGACCAATACGGAGTACCACTAGTTAGGCAAATAGCTGGTAAAAAAGTAGTTCAGATATTAGAGGAGAAAGGTTTAGCACCTAAGATTCCAGAAGATTTATACAATTTAATAAAGAAGGCTGTTAACATAAGAAGACACTTGTTTGAGCATCCTAAGGATAAGAAAGCCAAGAGAGGGTTAGAGGAGACCGAGTCTAAGATAAGAAGATTAGTAAGGTACTACGTAGAGGTAGGTAAGTTACCTCAAGGATGGAGATACGAGCCTGAGAAAGCAGAACTTCTCGTTTCAGGAGCTCAATGATTTTTCCACTCTTTCTTTGAGAATTTCTGCAACCCTATGGTCTACTCCTATTGGCTCAGCGACTATTATTTTAACTTTATTTGACACTGATTGAAGCTGTTTAGGAATATCCCTCTTAAAGTGCGTTCCCGCAGCAAAAAGCAGTGGGACTACAACTATACTATCTACACCTTTTTCAATAAGCTTCTTAGCTGCGTCGGTGATACTAGGTTCGTTAAACTCGATGAACCCGTACTCGACTACTGAAAAATACTTTCTAAGTAAGTCAGCATACTTTATTGCAACTTCTTTCCACTCACTAACTTTACTTCCGTGTAAAACTAGTAATACGCCAATCATAGGTCAAATTATTAACTTCGATTTTATATACTTGTGTTTTGATTTAGCTTAAAGGGATAAAGAGTGCCTGACTTCAAGATTGTCATATCTGACCCGCAAACAAAAGAGCCTAACACAGCTAAGGTTAAAGTTAAAGTATCTGATGCAGTTCAGGTTAATCAGGGAGAGAAGGACGGAAAAGCAATACCCTCGGCCAAACTTAATGAGAAGACTAAACAAGATCTCGGTTTAGACCAGTTCGTGACAGTCGAGATAGAAAAGCAGGAGGGAGATAAAAAGTTAAAAATAAAGGGTCACTTTAAGGTCGAGGTAGATAACTCCGTCCCCCAAAATGAGATATGGATTTCCCAGCAGATGGGAGAGAAATTCGGTGCTAATGAGTTTGAAGCAATAGCTTACAGAACTAAAGCCTTCCAGGTCTCAGTAGACCAGTCAAAAGTCCCCAGTTTAATAGGGGCAAAAATAGGGGATGTAGTTGACGTAAACATATCCGGAGTACCCCTGAAACTTAAGATAACCGGTGGGTCAGATAACTCAGGCTTCCCGATGAGATTTGACGTTCAAGGTGGTGCTAAAAGGAGGCTGTTACTGAGCTCCCCTCCCGGTTTCTATCCTACTGAAGACGGTATGAGAAAGAAGAAGACCGTTCGCGGAAATATGATCACTGCTGAAATAGTTCAGGTTAATACTATATTAGTTAGGTGAAAAAACTTTTGTCTTGGCCACAAGTTCAGCCAGAAGTAAACATAGGTGTAGTAGGTCACGTTGATCACGGTAAGACTACTTTAGTTCAAGCTATTACTGGAATATGGACTTCAAAACACTCTGAAGAATTAAAAAGAGGAATGACAATCAAGTTAGGTTACGCTGAAGCGAATATAGGATTTTGTGAGAGTTGTAAAGTCCCAGAGGCGTATGTTACTGAGCCCTCATGTGCACATTGTGGTAGTACTGAAGAGCCTAAGTTTCTGAGAAAAGTTTCTTTCATTGACGCTCCAGGTCACGAAGTCCTAATGGCTACTATGTTATCTGGAGCGGCTCTGATGGATGGTGCTATTTTAGTTGTAGCTGCAAACGAACCTTTTCCTCAGCCTCAAACTAGAGAACATTTTTTTGCGTTAGGTATTATAAATATTAAAAACCTAATTATTGTTCAAAACAAGGTCGATGTAGTACCTAAGGAGGAGGCTATAAAACAATACAAACAAATCAGGGGGTTCCTTAAGGGGACATGGGCGGAAGGTGCGCCAATAATACCTGTAAGTGCTCTTCACAAAATAAATATTGATGCATTAATTGAAAGTATACAAAAATACATACCTACACCAGAGAGGGACTTATCTAAACCTCCTATAATGTTAGTAATAAGGAGTTTCGATGTTAATAAGCCTGGAACATCTTATAATGAGTTAAAAGGAGGTGTATTAGGAGGCAGTATAATACAAGGTAAATTAGAGGTAGGAGACGAGATAAAAGTATTACCAGGTATTAGAATAGAGAAGTCTGGTGGTAAAGTAGAGTATCAGCCCTTGTATTCAAAAATAACTTCCATTAGGTTCTCAGACCTTGAAGTAAAGGAGGCAAAACCAGGTGGATTGATGGCAATAGGTACTGAATTAGATCCCTCTTATGTTAAAGCCGATAGCTTAGTTGGAAGCGTTGTAGTGAAAGCCAATCATAATGTACCCGTACTTTTTGACATGGTCATTGAAGACTATCAGCTTTTAGAACGGGTAGTAGGTAGTAAAGAACTGATAAAAGTAGATAATTTAAAACCGAAGGAAACGATCATGATCACTATAGGTTCTTCAACTACACTTGGTGTAATTAAGTCCATAAAATCGAATAGGATAGAAGTTGAGCTTAAGAGACCTATTGTGGCGTGGGATAAAGGTCTTAGAGCTGTGATAAGTAGACAGATAGGAGGAAGATGGAGATTAGTGGGATGGGGTCTAATCAATTTCTGAAGATTCTCGTAGATACAAATATTCTGTTATATGTTTACGATAGGTTTGACCCATTTGAAAGAGTTGTTCAGTTTTTAGATTATAAACCGGCTTTTTATCTAACTAAATCTGTCTTAAAAGAGTTAAGAAAATTAGCCGAAGTAGGCGGTCCTTTAATGCAAATGAAAGTTCAAGTTGCATTAAAGTATCTAGACGCGTATAGAAATTATTGGAGTGAGATAGATGAGGAGGACAATAATATTGACGTGGATACTCACTTGCTAAAGGTAAGTAAGAAATATGATATGGCGATATTTACGAACGATTTATCTTTAAGACGAAGAGCGTTAAAAATGGGTATAAAAGTTTTATACCTTAGGCAGAAGAGTAAAAATATAAGTCTTAGTTTTATTATCTAGTCTGATACCTCTATGTTTAAACTCATTAAAGCCAAGGGTATCGTTAGAATACCTCCAGACTACTTCGGTCAACCTATCGATGATGTCGCGTTACAAATTCTGAGACAAGAATACCAAGAAAAAGTATTAAAGGACATCGGACTTGTACTCGGCGTGTTTGATGCTAAAGCAAACGAGGAAGGATATATAATCTTCGGAGACGGCGCAACTTACCATGAGGTAGAGTTCAATATGTTAGTTTATGCACCAATGATGCATGAAATAGTTGAAGGTGAGGTGAATCAAGTAGATAACTATGGTATATACGTCAATATAGGTCCGGTTGACGGTCTAGTTCATATATCACAAATAACTGACGATAACCTGAAATTTGATCAAAATAGAGGTATTCTTATAGGAGAGAGGTCTAAGAAGGTTATTCAGAAGGGAGATAGAGTGAGAGCAAGGATAATTAGTATATCAGTAGGAGGTTCTAGAATGCCAAGGATAGCTCTAACAATGAAGCAACCATTCTTAGGTAAATTAGAGTGGATAACCCAAGAACTCTCAAAGGCGAGTAAGTGATGCCAGAAAAGAAGATATTCAAGGCTTGTAAAAATTGTAGAGCACTAGTACCCATGGAGACAGCTACATGCCCTATCTGTAACTCAACGTCTTTCAGTGAGGATTGGAGCGGGATGGTTATTATAATAAGCCAAGATTCTGAAGTAGCAAAGGTCTTTGGGGCATCGACACCGTGGAGATACGCGATTACAGTCAAGTAGATTATTGTTTTATTTTACCTCAAGAACTGAGAAACCAATTGGCAAAACCGTACGGTATTCTTTTCACAAACAATGCCGAACTTCTCCACTTTCTTAAATCTAGGAAAAACTCGAGAATAATAACAGTTGGTGATGTTGTAACTAAGACTGTATTAGACCTTAACTTAACTCCTTTTCTGTCATTAGTAGACGGAAAAACTAGGCGTAAGTTTAACATTGAAAAGAGGACAGGCATGGAAAGGGTAAAAAACGAAGCCGGGCTGATAAGGTTATCAGCAATTTCGAAAATTAAAGAACTGCTTGAGATTGACTCGGGTACTAGTAAGGTCGTGTATGTGGAGGGTGAAGAGGATTTATTAGTAATTCCAATAGTAATTTACGGAAAAGACGGAGATATTATACTTTATGGTCAACCGTATGCAGGAGCCGTTGTCCTAATAATAGACGATCTAATAAGAAGAAGAGTAATGGAAATCTTCACCAAGTTTAGGATAGTTAAGTGTGAATAAAAACATCCGACCTGCGCGGGCTCATCACTTGTCAGCCCTTTCGAGCTTCTTCATCTTTGTTTCTTTACGCACCGTATTTTTCTGCTCTATAAGAGTAGTTAAGTAATAAGTTCATTACATCAAGCCCCCTTATTCTTAGAGTTCCCTTTCGAGCTTCTCTCTCGTTGAAGTCCTTAACGTCATCGAAGACTAAATTACTATATGGTATATAGAGCATAAACGGTACTGGATCCCCCGTGTGTTCTCTAACTTCTACTGGTGTGACATGATCTCCAGTTATTGCAATTACTATCTCACTTCCAAATCTATCAAGAATCTTTCCGATCATTTTGTCAGTCATCTCTATAGCATATTTTTTACCTTCCACATTTCCGTCATGAGAAGCTGCATCCGTAGCCTTTAAGTGCAAAAAGACGAAGTCGTAGTCGTTCAGCAATTTCACAGCCTCCTCTGCCTTACCGATGTAATTGGTGTCCAATCCTCCGGTGGCTCCAACTGGGGTCACTACTTTCATTCCTAACTGCTCACATATTCCCTTAATTAACGCAGTTGCAGAAACTGCTGCAGCCTTCAGCTTAGTGTAGCTTTCGAACGCGGGTAATTCTTCGTACTCCGAAGCTCCTCTCAGTAAGATAATATTAGCCGGTAGTTCTCCCTTTTCTATTCTCTTCTTGTTATACTCAGATTGTGAAAGGACTTCGTAAATCCTCTTCGTAAGTTTATTTACTATCTCGGCTGTCCTTTTTGCTGCATCACTATTTGTTAGTGGGCGGCTATCAAGAACTTTTTTACCGACTTCATGGGGGTCTGTGTCGGATATTTTATCGCTCAGACCTTTACCTCTCAATACTATAGCTACTCTATGTTCTGTACCATGGAAGAACTTCACTTCAACTCCATCGATCTCTTTTATTTTCTCGTTGAGCTCTCTTACGAGGTCTTCAGCCTCTTCTATCTTTCTACCAGCCCTCCTATCCTTAACTACGAACTCATTGTCTACTGTTGCAAAATTACCCCTAAAAGCTACATCTCCTCCTTTTAACCTAGCCCCAGCTCCTATAGCTTCAAATGCTCCTCTTCCTTTGTAGAACTTTTTTGGATCTAGGCCAAATATAGAAAGATGGGAAGTGTCACTTCCTGCAACTACACCCGGTGAAATAGGATCCATCAGACCGACCAGTGAAGATTTAAGCAACTCCCTCACATTAGGTTTGTCTACAGCTTCTAAAGGTGTCTTATAATTCAACTTACTTACTGGTCTGTCACCTAATCCGTCGGCAATGAAAAGAAGAATCTTGTAGCGTTTCATGCTATCGACCTCTTCAATTCCTTAGCCATTCTCTCATATCTTTGTATATCAGCTTGGGTTATACTAGCTCTCACTATCTCAAGTGCCTTCATGAAATCTGATTTAGTTACTTTAACTTGTGCTTTATTATTCATACATTCTCTCATATTCTTTAAGTAACATTCTTCACTATTATCTTTACCTTGGCAAGAATTTCTAACTTGTTGGTCACAATCTCTATAAGCTTGCCTCATGGCGTTAATTGTAGCTTCTCTCACTAAAGCCTCTAAGTCTGCTCCAGTATATCCTTCCGTCTTTTCGGCTATCTCCTCTAATGTTACGTCTTCGGCTAGTGGGACG
>Ga0105111_1000019_pt1 | contig 24578 bp, 37 predicted proteins | sample BED_Slide_host_7_FD_79140 | JGI IMG/M metagenome (GOLD analysis project Ga0105111, IMG submission 79140) | Extremophilic microbial mat communities from Yellowstone National Park, USA - BED_Slide_host_7_15 | ecosystem: Environmental > Aquatic > Thermal springs > Hot (42-90C) > Microbial mats ...
ATTATACGGCGTCTTGAACAGATAGCCCTGTGCACCGGTGCTGTCCGAGTTGTCCGTAGAGGCGCAGTGATGGCAAGTGAACCCGCCTAAAGGCGGAGAGCACCTGCAGTCCTTGGATATGCACCAGGCGCGGGCATACGCATCCGATATGGGCTGAACCGTGTTGGCCGACATAAGGCGGAATACGCCCTCCTCTATCTCGACGTCGTAGCCCACAAGAGTCCTTATGCGTCCATATTCTGTGCCAGGCGGCACGAACACCTTGATTCGGCCGTCGCGGGTATATACATAGCCGTTTATGTGGCGCTTTCGTACCAGTTTAGATAGCTTGCCGGCCTGCACGGAACAAATATACGGTATTGTTTAAATGTGCTACATTAGCGTTATCAACTGCCTCTCGATCTTTACATCGATGCCATACTGCCTCATCATCGATAATATCACAGCATCTACATCTGGATCTGCCTGAGGATTCACGAAGATGTGCAGATGCTTGTCGTCTATCTTAACCCAGCCCGTTATAACACGCTTGCGCAGGAGCTTATTAAGTTCTTTCTTGACCTCATCTGCCGGATTCATCGTGTTATATTCGATGTGGCTACTTAAATCCTTAACTTCAGTATTTATATTTGAGCCACCTTGATGACCGTGGTCGCCACGTGGGCGTAGTTGGCTATCACCGGGGCGGAATTTAGCGATGATGTTTGCTGTAATGCGCCTAAGCATGTGCTGAATGAGAACGTAACCGAATTAATGTTGTCGTTCTGCGTAGGGGTGAAGTTGCATATGAGCGTGATCACGTTGTTGGATACTGATATCGATGCTGTGCCGTTATATGACGATGATGCACCCTGCACCGTACACGTTCCCGATACGTTGTTCAGATATCCTATCAGTTGATATATGAGGCTCATGTGCAGGAAAAGTTCACGTTGTTTAACGTCACCGTATTGCCCTGCGTGGTGGATACCGATACCGTGTGAGTGCCCGGCGCCGCTAGGACTACCGTGTCGACTACGCCGTTGGTCACGTTAAGTGTAGCGGCCAGGTTATTGTCCACATATATGCTGACCGTGCCGTTGTACGGCGCATTTGACTGGTATATAGTTAGGTATACCCTATACGGCGCCTGGCCGTTGACGCATTGAGGCGACACCGATGATGACGTGGTGGCCACATATACGTACTCAGTGGGCGCAACTACGTATGATAGGAACGATGATGGGCATATATCGACTGTGGTCGGCGCAGACATCAGGATGTGGTGCAGGTATATCCCTTAGCCGATATGGTCAGCGACGGCGATAGGTCGAGGCACTGAGTAGGATCCTGGGCCTGGGCCTGCCATATGGTCTGGCCGCCCGCGATTACCGCCAGCTGGCATATCTTCACACTCTGCATGGACTGGCCCGATGTGGATATCTGCTCCCACAGGCAGTTAGTATTCGATGTGTTGGGCAATACGCTTATAGACGGCGATGAGTCGGTATAGACCACATTGCCGTTGGCGTCATAATAATTGATGGATAGATTGGTCAGCTGTATGCCCTTGACCAAATACATGTACGTTATGGGGCCAGCTGTGACTTGCCATATAACCGTGGTCGGCCCATCAAGAGTGAGCTGTAGCGGCAACGATACGATCCACTGCTCTGTTATATCGACAGTCACGGATCCGGTATAGTCTATCAGCTTGTTGACGCCGGTGACCTCGAATATATTGTTGTTGCTGTACACCACGTTTATGCTGTCTATGGTAAATGGAGATGTATTTATGTTGACCGATCCAGTGACCCTAAGCCCGTTGCCCGTACGCGTTAGAGAGCCGCTACCCGACATGCATGTGTTCTGCGTATTGCAGAAGTTTATGGCAACGTTTGACGGTATCGGCACGTTGTAGTTCACCACGCCCCACATAAGCGCTATGCTGACGCTCATGAAAAAGATTGGGGATATTAATTAATGGCCCGCTCAGCTCGGCTTAGCGGCAGGCTTGGCCTGCCCATCGTATACGATCTCGACGCACTCGGGATGGTTGACGGGGTCGCACATCTGCTTGAGGCACTCCTCGCGATCCTTGCCCTCCTTGCCGGCACAGCACTCCTCTTTGCACTTGAATATGCGGACGTACGTATTTACGTTGACGTTGTAGCTCAGGGACATGGCATATGGGATGGTGCCACTATTTATAGTTTACCGATGGTGGAAAGGCCCCGCCCTTTTGGACGGGGAGGGGGTCAGTGCCGCTAGCTCACGAAGAAGTCGAACGTCTGCGGCGACTGTATGGTGACCGTGGCCCTGACGTAATATCCGCCCAACGGCAGTTGTATGCTCATATCGCCCAAGGTGACCCTGGTGAGGTTGCCCCCGAAGTCTATGCGCTGTAGCGTGAACGGCTGGGGCACTATGAATACCCCCTCTATCTGCACCACTCCATATGTGTCCGATTGATTTATTATAGATGTTTTAACGTTGGTTATATTATATGTATATAAATTACCTCCTATAGATACTGTGACGCTACCGCTGAAGTTGGTATCCTTAGTGAAGTTGTACTGTATCGACGTGGGAACTATATCCTTGAGTATCTGAAACAGAACCATTACACAGACGTGTAGTTGAACGTCACTTGGAACATAGCGGTGCCCGAGACGTTTATGTTGCCTATGGTGAAGCTCGCTATAGTGGTACTGCCAGCCGTTATGTTGACCGATGCGGTGGATACCGTTGTGGAGCCGAAGTTGACCAAGAACGAAAACACTATCTGTCTGTTCGCGCCATTGATGGTCATGGACGCGGACTGTGCCTGTATGTTGTTTACAGTAGCCGATATATTAGATATGCCTAAATTGGGGCATCCAGATGTGGCGTTTGCACATGCAGACGTGAACAGGGTATATGCAGGAGTGGCGCTGGCCTTAGGAGTGGAAGAGCTGGTGGGCGGATATACGGTACCGCAGGTCGACATGGCACAATCCGTGCATCCGAATTAATATTAGCTCGACATGATCTGGGATATTGAAAGCGTTGTGGTGCCCACTATATTTATGGTCTGGGTGCAGTTGACTGTAAACTGGTAAAGCGTATATGAGCCCAACGTCACCTGAACTTGTATGCTACTTACGGATATCTGCGTTGTTCCAGCGTTGAACTGAAGATTGACCGTTATGGTCTTCCCCGAAAATGACAGAGAAATACTGCTACCCGAGATGCTGTAGGTGTTGGTGCCGTTTATGGTAACCGTGGCGCTCGCCGTGTTGCTCGATGCATAGTAGTTCCAGATGCCCACTATTGGATCTGTGCTTATTGATACTGTGGCCGACACGAATTATCCAACATGGCCATTTTAATTAAAGCGATTCACCATCGCTTTACATGAATAGATATAACTACAGGATATATGTTAATATCCGCTCTGAGTCCCTGCACGCGATAGTATAAGCGTCTCCGATGGCTGATACGACAGCATCACTGTTGGCTGTACCGCCACGCCCTTGGATATCCAGGGGCATGTATGCACTATATTGAACCCAGGCAGGGGCTGATACGACATAAGCCTCATCCCGGCCGCTTGGGTCTGCGGCACTATTTTAGGCCTCATATATTCAGGCGGAGTGGGGGGCGGTTGTGGATTATACAGCGGGCCGGACGACATGAGCTGTGTATATACCATGTTGGCTAACTGAGTACCTAGCTGTGCAGTTGGCTTGTTGCAGTATATGAGGTCGGCATTACATGCCAATATGTATAGCAGGACTGCGATCGACCCCTCTAAGGGTATCTTGCCTATAGCTTTAGATGCAACTCGGCCAGCGGCAGATATCACGGACTTAAACATGGATGCCGTCGACGTAACCACTGAACCGAATAGGCCGCCCAGCTTGCCTCCCCCGAATATGGCGCCCAACGGGCCCAATACACGCGACAGCAACGGCAGTATGCCCTCCAGAGCTTCCAATATGGCCGCCATGATCCTATCTGCGTTTCAGAATAAAAGCTCTACCACGGAGAAGATATCAGCGTATTGCTTGCCGATATATACACAGTGCCGGTACCGCTTGCTAGATATACGTTGCCAACCCCTGTGTTGATGGGATGGACAGCGATGAGTGCATATGTGGTTTTTATCGAACATCCAGCTTCTACACAGTCATCACATTGAGCATAGAAGGCACCAGAACAATATGCAGGTAAATTAGATGGGAAACAATAATGTAAAATAGTGCTATTTATAAATAGTGTATCAAAACAATAAGGGCCGGTCTTTGTGCATCCTGCTCCTTGCATAATGCAACGCTCGCATGGAAACTCAGGCAGTGCGCGCACATCATCTGATATAGCTATGTAATCGGTCATATGGATATTGATGCGGTATATGCGTTTAACGCTATATTGGTCTGGCCCGCAGTGTACAGCGTGACTTTAGCGTATACGCTTGGCATAGCGCTACAGTTCACGCTTACTCCGTATGCCGAAAACGCCGGAGGATACAGCGGATAGTAGTTATCAGTATAAAGTTGATTATATATTTTGCCAACGTTATTTCCATATACATCGTACATAAATATACATACATCAGGTTGCATCACCGCTGAAATGAAGCTTGGACTTACCTCGCACTGACTTCCCACAGACAGCGACACGTTCACGTTCGGCTGTAGTAGCGTGGCCGGCACATATATGCTCTGATCCTTTTGGTAGAGTATCATGGGCAACATGTAGCCGCACGGCTTGTTGCTTGAGGTAGATATCATGGTGCCGTCGCTGGCCATATAGAACGAGGAACAGTCGCCGATGCTACCATATATGTTGAACACGCCATATGGCGGAACCATGAGCACGCCTATGTTCACCGATCCGCTTGAAGTCCTTATCTTGCCCATTGTAGGCTGTGTATACATCATAGTCCACCAGTAGTATGCCCTCAGCACATCTGTGTTGTACTTGCTCAGCAGAACCGATGTAGAGTTAGCGTCTACGTCCATATTGACCAGCACTACGGATCCTATAGGCATGCTGAGCGTCAGCAACATATCAGATGGGGCAGAGGTATTCGGCGTATCTCATGTTAGACGGGTTCATACACGGCACATCCACCGTGAAGAATTGATCCGGCGTATGGCTGTACTCTATGCGGAAGTCGTACATGCCCGGCGGCAACGATACAGGCTCCCTCATCAGTATGGTCATGCCGTACAGCGGCGCGTAGTTTCTATCCACGGCCAGGAAGAAGAAGTTGTATAGAGTCCAGTTCGATCCCACATCGATACGACCGCTGAAAATCCACTGCCTGTAGGGCCAATAGTAAGTGGCGCCAGCCGACTGCATTGGAATTGTCCCATACGCGCCGCCGAATACTCCTGACACATAGCCGAACATCTTATACGGCTGAACCACCTCGTACATATACTGGGCGATCTGGTCGAATAAGTCCCTGGATGCTAGACTGCCGTAGATATACGGAACGTTGGCCATGCTATAAATATGGAAAAGCGGCTATTATTATGTATACATGGCTGGTCACCGTGACGGGCACGACCACAGGCGGATCCAACGTTATGATTACTCCCATCATGGTGTAATTGTTGAACATTTTGATTTGGTTGAAGGACAGAAACGGCATCATGGCGCTGTCCAGCATGCTGTTGTATATCAGAGGCTTTACTGATACGTCAAATATCAATATATTATTAATTAGATTTATGTTGATATTAAGCAAATTATTTACACTACTATCATAATTATATAATAATGTTATATCTATACCATGCGTGCCCGAAATTGGGCCCAATGAAGTTATCAAGCTGTATATCTGATTCGCTATAGAATCTGAAAGAAATATATATCTACCAGCAAACGTCATATTATACAGCTTTAAATCCTAGTGCCCTATTGTTGGATACTGTGCTCACTAATGTCAATACATTTGTCGGCTTATTTATAACAAAATATACTGGATAGAAGAATGCTGGAGCATAATCTACACACGCACCTAGATATGTAACGGCAACGCCATTTATAACTGTGCCTGCCGGAATAGTTATATCTGAATTATATTTTACTATATATCCCGTTAAAATTCTTTTATATTGTGATACAGATAGAGTGAAGTTTCCATTATTTGATGCCACACATATTTTATCCTGCTCACCGAAACATCCTATACCGGCATATGCATTGGATAGCGCCGCATAGTAGCTCGTCAGTTCGTAGAAGTCGCTCTTAACTATCGATACGGGTAGCCATATGAGAGGCACCAAATGCTCGAATGTGTTGCCGCTGAATGGAAACGTGCCGGTCTCGTAGTATGTGACAGGGAAGAAGTTGGCTGTTATGTACGAATCAGACATGGTTAGAACTGGGGTATCTCAAGCTGTATCACGTATATTCCTTGGCTAAATGTATAATCACCTGCATGAAGTATAATACTGTTTTTTGCGTCATATATGTATAACGTGCCACTACAGCCGTTCATGATATGCAAAACCACAGTGGCCACGGACGGCAAGGTGTCGAACGTAGATATGGAGAGCCAGCCGTGGCCTCCCGCATAGGCATAGTCGCAGTCACCGTTGATGTATGCCCTTATGGCGCTGAGCGGCATGCCGGATCCTATATACGACAGCCATATGAGGTCGATGGGCCTGAAGCTGTTTAAGGGTTCCAATACCAGTCGGGACACTGTATGGACTGCTCAACGTATTTAATCACTGACAGCCCGGCATTCCGGCGAATATATAACAGTTCGGCTTAAACGTGACGTAGCTCATGTGGACGTCTATTTGGGCGTCCACGACTAGGTTGTTGTAGTAGGGAAATACGTGTATTACCACCGGCGCCAGGGGCGACTGCAACACTACGTGGCCGTACCCTGATATGAAATAGCTACAGCCGCTGTCCGTGCAGAGCTCATCGGCGGCCGCGTTGCCGTACGTCTGGACTATGGTCATCATAGATGCAGTCCTGCCCGTATCGGGCAACGGCATATAGAGGAAGTCGATCTCCTTGTCGACCACAGCCAGCGTGCCCAGGTTCAGACCGGTATCGTTGACGAAGTCGCCTATACGGCTGTTGTATACTGCGGTGAGGTTCTGAAGGTACTGTAGGCCGACCGAGCTTCCGATGAATCCATGAGCGTGTGTGGGCTCACTGCCTATCTGCTGGGTCAGACAGATATTGTAGCCCTGCTTAGACGTGCATGCAAATCCCGATACGCTTGAGAACATGAAGGCGTCGTTGCCTATGTGTATCATGGGCTTGCATTGAGCGCCTATGCATACAGACGCAATTATGGGCGGCACATCGGCATTTATCGTGACCCACGATGCTACCGTATACGCCTGACTCGGAGTGGCGTTGTATGTGACCGTTATAGTGCGCACGGCATCGTACGTGCTGTAGTCTCCAGGAGCCAGATATGTCGATGCCAGCGCATTCGCCGAAGGAAATAGATACGGCACCGGGACTTGCGTATATATGTAGCGCACCGTGCGCGTGCTGGCAACGGTGCATCCTGAGCTGGTGCATTCGCTGAGCGTGACTGTGCATATGTTGTCGGGCCTGGTGTTGGGCTTGGATATCGTATATACGCCGCTACTGTTAACGTCTATCTGCTGTGAGAATCCGTCGTTGCAGGAGATCGTCAGCTTGGCGTATACCCTGGCCGTGTTGATCACATCGATAGTCATCGTCTGCGTCTTGTTCGACGTAATCGGCTCGAAATCTATGAACTTGATCAGCAGGTTGGGCACTGCGCTCATGTCAACAATACCAGCAATAAGGGCTCGGTACTGCGGATGCACGTAGCATACATCAGCATATACGTCCCGGTAGCCACTTGGGCATATATATTAAGTACTATTGGAATAGTATATCCATCTATTGTATTTATAATAAACGTAACATTTTTTAAATTAAGAGCCTGAGACACTGAAAACACCGTGTAGAATATCCACGACGTGCCGCATCCGCTGTCCGTAGTGCGGTATATCATGGTGGCCTTGGTATACAGCGGCCCCATCGTTCCGCTGTCTGTGCCTATATATGTGCTGACGTTGCTGATGCGATCCTTGAACCCTATGGACGCTATGACGTACGGATCGAGCTGAAATACGCCGTACCAAGAGGTGCTCGCCGTGCTCATGCGGTTCCCCTTATGAAGCGGTACGCCTCGTTTATCGCCAAATAAGGCACGTTGCCGGACTTATACGACGTATGGTTCTGGAAGCCGGTTATATACAGCTCGCAGTTGCTCAGGCCGTAGTAGGCACACATGTCTAAGCACTCCCGCGTTATGTGGCTCACGTACGATCCATCCACAGTGGGCACATATATGTCCATTCCGCCGTCGCTGGTGGGCCTCACCAGATATGCGGCCAGCACCCACATGAATGGTGCATATACGTGGTATATCCACTTGGCCAGAAGGTTGTTCAGGCATCTAGTAACGACGAAGTTGATGGCGTATTTAGGCTGGCATGATTGGATGCATTGGTTATAGCATCGATTATAAGCACTTACGCTCTGAGTGCCACTGCAGTTTGTGTTAGCACACGTGTCAACACAGTTGCTGTAGGCGTCCTCGTCAAGCATTTTAGAGGAGCACCACCCAAACGTGAATACATCTAGCATGTTGGCTATATCGCTGAGGCTCATCCTGGCCGGTGTGTATTCTATAATCACCGGCAGGAAGTTGTTCTTGGCGAAGTTGGCTACTGGTATCGATATCGCAGGCACCGCAGATGGTGGAGAGCAGGACGGCGCCTCGCAGTTCCATGCGCGCGGCACTATCTGCATCGGCCGCAACGCTTTGCCCGGATCCAATCCCGATGCGCTCATAAAACCCTGGCCCGGTAGCGTTGGGCCCGGCACATACGGAAAGTAGTCGACTATCCTGCATTCCTCGAACCCCTTGCCGTATGTAAGTGTGCCCGAGCCCGTATACACAGCGGCCTTACGCTCTCCTAGCTTCCAGGGCAGGTAGTCGCGGTAGTACGCATCTACATCGTACTCCACAGGCAGTATCTTCACAGTAACATCGCCGTTGAATATGACCTTAAGGTATACATCTGACGATGGCAGATACAGCGGCACGTACAGCTTGACCTTTAAGCTCTTGGCGTTTGTGATGCCGTCCGACTGAGCGCCTAAATAGGCGTTGACCCACGGCATGTTCACCATAGGCGGATGTGCCCACCATGAGTACAGAGCATAAGTGCCATACGGATATGACGTCTGGCATGCCGATTGATATATTGAATTTATATTAGATAAATCATTTATACATTGATTAAAATTGTTTATAAAACTAGATGCAACGTCCTGAGGTATCGTGCCGCTTATAATTCCATTTGCTACGTTGCCGATCAGCTGGTCGATCCTGACTTGAACAAGCGATGTGGCTATGGCGTCGTGTATGTTGGTGCACAGCACGTAGCTCATATCGCCCAGCTTGTTGCACTGCGCCTCAGACGCCAATATGACCGCAGACGGCAACTTTATGGGGAATTCGGCGTTGTCTATATAGAGGGTGCCGTCTATGCCGCCCACCATCCACTGCTTCATTATATCCATCATCCTCACCGTGGCCATGCAGTCGCCGAACTTGACCCCTATCTGCTCGCCGTCGTGAACCTCCATGCTGGTGAATATGTCGTATACGCCCGGGTTGAGCGCGGATTTGCTACGCGCAAAATACGATGCAGAGCCTACGCCGGCTATATTGGCCGTGGCAGTGCCCACAACCGCATCGCCTATAGATAGGAAGTACGGATATCCGTTGAACAGATCGGCTACCTTTACCTCCGGCGATGAGAAGAACGTGTAGTTGAACTGTATCGTCTCAGCAGTGCCCTGCTTGCGCAGAACGGCACGCGCTATTCTGCCTACGAAGTACCTGTCTATGTCGCCGTACGTGGCCTTACGCGGTATGACCGCCTTAGCTATCAGTATCGAGCCGGACGTGTGCTGTATGCCAGAGTATATCGCCTCGCGCTGGTAGTACCTGTCGCTTCCGACGTAGAGCACGGGTATCTTGAGGATCGGATCCACCTCGCGTATGGGCTTATCCACAGTGAGGAGCTCGCACGGCGGAGCTTGAGCTATCTCGGTGGGTTGCATGGACGCGACGAGCACCACGTTGTACGTACCGGCGTTTATAGACGCTGAGAATCGGCCTATAAATCCCCCGATCTGGACGTTGTTGGCATCGTAGAGGTTTATGTATACGCCTCTGATGTTGCCGCTTGGAAAATCGGCCGATCCCTGTATTACTATCGATGTTGGATTTGACTCTAAATATATTTTAGTATTTGTTATATTTACTGTTGCTACATCCATAACAACATACATAGATATATACTTGACCAATTTATTCACGACTATGTTGGCAACGTCATAATAAGGATCACGCGTTATTGTGGCGCTCATAGTACCTGCCTATATGAGCGAGTTAAATCGTTAATGAGCCGGGAGGAAGACCCTTACCAGGCCGCTCTGGGGAATCTCCGCGGATAGGTACGTCTCAACCCTATATATACTGCCCATGACCACCTCGACGTTGACGTCTACGCCTATGCCCACGGAGCCTACAGGCGTGTCGGCTATGTACTCTATGTGGGTTATATACGCTGTGCCGTCGCGCCCAGTTAGGTCTAGTATGCCGCCCCCATACCAGCAGTTGCCTTTCGTGGGGACGCATCCGCCAGGGGTGAATATGATTACCGGGTTGTACAGACTAATGGTCTGTGCGGCACCGCCTATGAGTAGCGTGACTGAGCCGGAGAACGTGGCCTGGGCCAAATACCTCACGAAGTACGTGGATATCGAGCCGAACAGATCTTGTGATACGACCAGCGGAACTGTGCTCATCACGTGCCCAGCTTGCGTACGTTTATATTATATGCTACCGCTCCTACCGTCAGCGTACACGGCACAGTGGTATAGCGAAAACCGAACTTAGGTCCTGTGAACGATATTATATGAGCGCCCGGCTGAACCACCACGGATATTTGGTTCTGGTTGTAGCACTGGCCGTCTATGCATATGCCTATGCAGTTCGACGTTATGCGGCCGCCGAAGGACAGTGATGCTATGAATGCATCGCACCGCCCGGATGTGGCGTCGACCGTATAGCTGTTGCAACTGTTCATCGTTGCGCATGGATTGAATATGGCTATCCTGGCCGGCCTGTTGCCGCCGTCGCCTACCGCTATTCTGATGACTGGGTATACGGGCATAGCGACGCTGGCATAGAACCCGACGTAGAACGAAAATACGTTTATCCCCTCGTACTGGCACACTATATTGGACAGCAGGTCACCTTGATTTAGATTTACAATACCTGTTACATATACATAAGTGCCGTCATATGTATACGACTGATTGGACAGGCTAACGTTGTTGCCGTTAACCACCGCATAGCACTGAGGCACCTCGTTGGACAGTATGCAGTCTATCAGCGGCTTAAGGCCCGTGGGCTGTGGTTGAGATGATGATAAAAGACCGTAATACGCCGGCAAATCGAGCGATGTGAACGACATGGTTATGACGTGTACGCGTGGTCTGCGAACTTGACCACCACCCAGCCGGACACACTGCAGGCAAGATTTACCGACAGAGATGCGCTACATCCGCTCTTAGTAATTGTGAAGGCCAGATTGCTGGTCGGATTAGCCACGTCGATCACTATCCTGTTGCCCACAACATAGCAGTTGCCGTATATAGACGTACACGTGGCGTTGTTGAGCAGGAGGGAGCTCAGATTTGATGTGAACGATATCACGGTGTAGTTACGCTTACAGTGCCTATAGTATAGTCGGATCTGACCAGCACCACGTATGTGCCGGCGTTCAGGTTGCGACTGCCCGATATCTGGAACTGCCAAGTTATCGTGTTGCCACCTAAGCTACTATATTCATAGTATACGGTACCGCTCATGGTGAAATTTATCTGCGTGAGTACGTCGCTGTTGTTCAGGGTGAACTGCCCCGACATGACTGCCGATGCGGATGCTTGCGATGGGAACGATATATCTATGTTCACGTTGGTGAGGTTTATGGTTCCCGCCGTCTGGAACACCACAGAGCCAGATACAGACTTGTTGGACATATTCGAATAGTGTATCTGTATCGACTGAACCACCAAGTCCTGTGTCACCGACACGACCTAGCCGCGGCGCCAGAATAAAAACAGTTAGGCCACATATCCGCCGTACTCTACTTCAGCGGTACCGTATAGCGTTATCTGGGACTGGACAAACGTTATTGTATGCGTCGTAGTGGCGTTGCTGGTAACGGTCATATTCTTCTGCAGATACAGTCCAACTGTGTGCCTCGTGGCGGCTATCGATGATTGGGATAGGGTCAATACTCTGTAGATCTTGAGGGCATACGATGAGGCGTCGCTCTGAGCTACGTTAGGCGGTTTGATGATGACCGAGTAGCTACTGCTGTCGGCCTCACGCGTATTGGGCGCCAGCACGAAAAGCGATTGATACGCTCCGTCGCGCTGGACTACGTTGGGCGCTATGATTGATATAACGTAGGACGGCTGGTCTTGCTGGGCTGTATTGGGCGCCAGCACCGAGAGATCATACGATGCTTGGTCTTGCTGTAGCGTGCCGTATCTGGATATATTCAAGGTATAGTTTGCTCCGTCTGCCTGAGTAACGTTGGGCGCATATATGCCCAATAGGTATGATGATGCGTCCTGTTGGTATGCGTTCTGCGGAGCGATGTACAGCAGGTATGATGCGGCATCACTCTGTATCACGTTGCCCGCGATGTAGCTGACGGCATATGATGTAGCCGATAAAGACAGCAGGTTGATGCTCGTATATCTGCTGGCGAGGTACCCAGTCGACTGAGCTATAATTCTCATAGCATATTTAGCTATATATGATGTGGATGTTGTTTGACTAATCTTATATATAGGTAAAAAGATGGCTGATGTAGGCGTTACCGCAGATATGTGGATCGGCACTGCGTAGCTGTGCTGTGCCGATACGGCCGTAGATGTCGCGGAATATATGTGTCTGGCATACATCATACCAGTAGCGCTTTGAGTGATCTGGAAGACCTTGTAGACCGGCCTAAACGATGTGGATGTGGCCGTAACCGCGGCTATTTGAACCGGATAAACCAGCATGTGTTGTGCCGATACGGCCGTCTGGGTCAGCGCATATACGTTTTGATCGAACTGGAACAGCGGCGACATCGCCGTGTAGCTCACTGAGCCTATGTACTGGGGGGCTATCACTAGGCCATACAATGCCGCATAACTGCCCATCAGCGTTATATGCGGCAACTGAGCATAGCCCGTTCGAGTGTATTCATGCAGGTTATCTATAAACTTATATGCATATAATCTATCTTGCGTTATAGTATTAATATTAGTTCCTGTTATAAATAGGTATGATATATAAATATCTGTATTATATCTAGATGACAGAACTACATATGGATATGTTTTATACGATGACACAGATGTTTTGAATATCCACGCCGGCGTATGTACCAATCTAACCTCATCTATGGTGTCGACTATTATTGGCGAATATCTTATATTTATATTTATATTACGTCCATATGATGATCTATACATATAACTATTTAATGTATTATATGTAGATGTAGTATAAGATGATAGATTGGGCATAACGAAGACAGGCTGTATATACCTCACGTACCGCGCCTTGAACTCGTATGCCAGCGATGGGGCGTCCAGAGCATACGATGTAACTAATAGATTTGGCGGAGTCTGTATTACCATATATTTTGTACGCGATATATTATACATATTTTGCTTATTAATTAATAAATATGTATATGGTATATATCTAGATGACAGAACTACATATGGATATGTTATATAAATATCACTGGTCAATGTAGCCATACTAGGCCTGAATATGGCCGCATAGCTACTGCCCATTAAGGATCCAGATAGTACTGCAGTCTCTATGGGCTGGTCTAATACGAATGTGGTGAGGCTTACGGGCAACATCTTGTCTATGGGCACCCTTGATGCAGATACCGTAGTGTACGTCACCAGCTGGACGTTGGCCCTCGTCACGCTGTTGAGGTAGCCCGTGCTGTACCTAGCCGACATTGAGTAAGTCACAAGCGGCATCAGCTCTGCGGTGATGGTTATCTGATCTGCGTATTTAGGCAGAGCCTCTAAGTATGCGTTGTGTCCGGTTATGGACTCAATTATGTGGGGTAGTGCCGATATTACCACATAGTTAGGCGTCACCTGTATAACAGAGGGCGGCTTGACCGCTACGTCGTAGCTCTCCTGCATTATCTCTACCGGCAGATGCGATATATCGACCAAGTAGCCCGTAGACTCTGTGAACGTAGGCAACGACGTCAGCTCAGCTACAGCGCTGGTGTACTCGTTAATCATAGACGGCCGCACCAGATCGGGCGCTATCAGCGTAGCCGCATAGTCGCAGAACACGCCTCCGTATTTGGTGAAGCACCAGTTCGGCGGTATGTAGTACATGCTGGGCCTTGAGATGCTCGTGCACACCAACGTCACCGCTCCGTCGACGGATCTGGATCTGGACAGCTGTACGCAGTACTTAGGCTCAAGTACTATGGTATGCGGCGCTACTATGTGGGCTAGGTAGGCCTCCAAATCGTATATCGATGCCGGTTGGGCATATTTCTGAGTACCGTAGAATGGACGGCGGAGTATTGAGTGGTGTGCCGCGGTTACATATCTGCCATATACCTGATATGCCATTACTTCATCCTATTATTATATAGAGTAACCGTGAGGTTAGTTAAAGCTTCACTGTACTCAGTATGGACATGCTCTATATATATATTATTTATTATGGGTATTCCGAGTATCTGTATGCCGTACCTGAAGTTCATGCCGCTTGAATACATCTGGGCCGCCAGATATCTGTAGACCAACTGCTGATATCCTATGGTGGTAGTGGCCTCGGCCAGCGATGCTGTATACGACTTCTGCGTTATATAGCCCAAGGCATATACCCTGAACTCCTCAAGGGTTTGGGTTATACCGGCGTCTATGGGTATCAAGAGGTCTTTGGGCGGCGCATACTCGGGATACACGTTGCCGTAGCTGTCGAGCCAGAAGGTGTACTGCTTCTGCAACTTACGGTCGACGAAGCACATTGAGTTGTCGCCCACCTGAATATGCACGTGGATCAGCATATCGCTGAATGCCGATTCGAACGATATCTGCACATAGGTCACATTACTGCGGTTTACCAAATGGTTCGTAACCGCGTTGGAATACAGGCCCAGGGTCTTATAGGCGATAAGGCTAATCGAGTGGGCCGTCGATGTGTTAGAGCTCAGCAGTACTGAGTGGCTGGTATACTGCGACACGAAACAACAGAGAAAAAACGATTAAAACCGAACGAGGGTGCTACTGTCTCTTCTCCCTGCTCATCAGAGTCTTAAGCTCCATCAGCATCGACTCAACGTGGGCCATTATGAAGACCAGAGCTAATGGTATGAACCCTGCGGCGAAGCCCAAAACGCCCAGCATGGCGACTATGGCATAGTGCGCAACTATGGAGAAGTTGCCTATGGCGGCGACCCATATCACGAACAGCAAGGCCTCTACGAACAGCACCCCGGCGGCAACGTAGCGCACCCTTGACCACCACGCCCACGACGCGGCCATACCCACTGCCATAGCGATTGCCAGCACCGGTGCGTATGTCAGTATTGACTCCGACATGTATCAACTGGCCGCTCTTATTTTTAAATCTTTCTATGCTGTAAAATAATTGAAAGCTATATGTATACGCTAGCTTGTTGCGGCGATATGGTTATGGATAGCAAGACCAAATATAGGCCCGATTGAGGCGTAGATGATAGGCCCGATACTGTAGATGATGCCGTAGCCGTGACAGTACTTAATTTGTATGTTATACTAAATGTTACAGATGTTATTGTTACACTAGATGTTAGATTTAAGTAGCCACTCATAGTTATAGTTATACTGTTACCCGATGTAGAGTAGTTTAAAGTTACACTTGTCAGATTTATGTTCTGGCCTCCCGATGTGGTCACGTATCCCGATACAGATTTATTATCTACGCCGCTCTGGGTCAATATGCTGTTTATGCCTGTTACGAAAAACGACTGGTTTACGTTGAAGGTGGATGCCATATTACGTGCTTATAGTCACCGTAGTCTGCGGCAGTAGCGTGGATACGGCAAGAACTGCGTAGAGGCCCGGATTGGCTATTGTTATCGGACTGTTCTGAGGCGTTATGACCTCAAGCGCTGTGACCAAATTGCCGCTACCGTCCCTGCCCTCGAACCGTATATCGGTTATGGTGGAGTTCGCTTGGGTTATGTTGAATACGCCGCCGAATATCCAGTTAAATATCGGCGGCGCTTGAGATGTATCGTAATATGTGGAAATCGATGGCGCGATCATCTGAGTCGATACGTTGTTTATCATCATAGTGCCGTTGACGCTACTTATGGAGCCGCTCGCGACCGCGGCCATCTCCGAGAAGAAGTCCTTTGCAACTGTGGCCGTAACACCGCTAGGAGCGGACATGGCATAATGATGTTGTGGCTAATTAAAGGGTTGAAGTGGCCGTCTGGCCGACCACAGAGCTCTGGACGACGAACATGTGGTATCCCGCATTTAAAGGAAGCTGAAAGTTTACAAACGATACCGCCTCTCTGCCGTTGACCACGAAGGCAAGCTTCACTATCGTGCTGTCGCTGGTCAGCCTGAGTATCCCGGTCAGATATGCCGTGAATTGGGTATAGCCGTTGTAGCTTGTCGATATAGATGTCGACATGAAGTTGATCTGATTGCCGTTAGAATCGACCACGTAGCCGCTTACGCTGTACCCCAGGTATCTGGCCGCAGTCACATATGGATCGGCCAATACCTGTAGCTGGATCTGGGTGCTCACGTTGCTCTATACCGGCATAATTTAAATTGATCACCGGCGGTATGGTGTGTCCCAGCCGCAGTATGCCGTGATTAAGGATCCGCTGTTCACCTTCATGCTGAGCGAATACAACAAAGGCTTCTATATAGCTCCAGCAGGCGGCTACGTCATAGATGGCAATGGCAACCAGATCAACATGATGGCTAGATCTGTGCAGATAACCTCGCTGAGCCAAAACAGTGCAACCATAGTTCAAACAGGAGTATTCATGATAAAACAACAATCAGCAATAAAACGGGTAGTGCTCAATGATACAGTTGGAGACAACAATTGTTACCCTTATAATAATCCCGATCAGTGCTGGAGCCTCAGTGATGTATCATTTGATGCATATATAGATGGGGTGGCCCTACAGCCTGGCTATTATATATTAGTTATTCAAGTTACTGTGAGTAGCGGAACGTTCACAAAACAATAGCTATGATACAGTTATATTTACTGTCGGCGGTGGCTGATACTCGTAGACCAACATTATGCCGTACAATCCGGGCTGGCTTATAATGAGCGGCACGTTCGCCATTAGATACAGTTCAAGGGTATATGCTCCAGTAGTCTCTGGTGTTCCCAACGATGATCCAACAGATTTCACCACTACATCTATTGAGTCGATGGTGCTGTTTGGGTTGCTCACGTTGAATATGCCGTAGAATATATACGCGAAATAATGGGGTTGCTGATTGCTGTCGTATACGAATATCTTGCCGGTGCTCATAGCGTTCTGAGCCACTGCGCTCACAACCACTTGGAATTTGGTTATACAGCAGAATATGTTCGGACGACTGCTTGCCTGCGCAGATGCTCTAGCTATCAGGTGGAATATGTCGCGGACTATCGTCGCTGTGCCGGTGCTCATGACAGCTTGCCGTCGAACTCCTTAACTGCGTCGCTTATGAAGTTGCCGTACGTCTGAATGAACGACTGGCAGGTCTTATCAACAGCACTGCACCTGCTCACATCGATGGACGCCGCAACCGAGCCGTTGTTCACCATGTACACCACACACGGGTTGTCGCTAAATATGACCAGCTCGTCGAACCTTATCACCGATCCGCCCACCATCATCTCGCCATCGACCCTCCTCCTGTGCATGGCCATGGGGTTGTGTATCCTGCTCAGAAACTTGGCCATCTCATCGACGAATTTGCTGTTCTGGGCCAGCTTGACTATATCTTGGGCGTAGTTGCGCAGTATGAACAGCAACATACGCCAGTCGGACACACGCTCAAGCCTGCCCACGCGCCTGTCGATGTAGTATATCCAGTCGCCTACGCATACGGTGTAGACCTCATCTGACACGCAGTTGAACTTATTGCTCAACGGCATGAACTGCTTGAACCGATCCACTATGCCCGACAGATCCCTCTGGTAGTTCCTGGAGCATTTAGCGATCAATTCAGGCAGGGACATATCACCTCATCACGTCACCGTGACCGATACCGATGTGGGCGCCGACACATATATCGTTATGTTCACTATATATTCTCCCGGCGAACTTATGCTTATAGGATCGGACACGGCCTGTATCTGGAGCTCGCCTATGGCGACCATGTTCGCATCCCTGAGTATCAGATCCAGATAGTCTATGGTGGCTGGCGCAGTGTTCACTAAGACCTTGCCGACTATGGAGGCCACCGCGGCCACCGGCGGGCCGTTGTACTGAACCACGCTCCACATCAAGTCGTACAGCGACATGTCTTGGCCGCTGACCCGTATATCGCTATCTATTTTCACCGTGGAGTTGAACGAGTTGATCAAATAGTTGACGAAAGGATCAGTATACACGTTGGCTAATCCAGCGGCCATGGCTATGTGCTACCTACCGAAATAAAAACTATCCTAGCTGAGTCTACATTTGATCTACTGAAGATGACATACCGCCGGCCAGCGGATGCACAGGCGTCTTGTTCACGACCATAGTTATGAACGGCAGTTCCGATATGGCAGATGCCGCGTGCTGTATGTTGGCGGTGGCCTGCACCGACGTCACCAACGACACGGATATTGCGCCCTCCGTGACCGTGGCAGATGCGCTTGCCGAGGCGGCCGTGGTTATCGATACGGATACCTCGCGCTCGGTAACAGAGGCGGCCGCCGTGATGTTCCGCATTGCAGTCAGCGCCGCCGTTATTGCGCCCTCCACCACGGTGGACTGAGCCGACACCATGTTCCCTCTGCCGTATGATCCTGAGTACGCATAGGCCATCACACTGTACGATATCGTCGGCGTTTTGGCCTCGAACCCCATCAGCCTGGCCTTGCCCACGGTCTGTATGGGCACCTCGAACTCGCGTATCAAGGTCACCTTATAGCTCGCAGATGCCTTGACGGACAGCGTCTTGGTGGTGTTGACATAGGCCTTAGGAGCGTTTATCGCCTTATTGTAGTCGCCTACGGTCTGAGGCGGTTTGAATATGACGCCGGCCAGGCCCAGGGCCAGCTGAGTGGCCATATATACGGCAAATGGGGAGAACATGAACGTTAACAGCTTGCGCGGCGATGTTGCGTACTTGTGCACGTGCTTCATGCTCTGGCCCAGATAGAACATGGCGAATATTGCGGGCAGGTTCGCCAGAACTACGTCGACCACGGAGCGCCATAGGAAGTCCTGAAGCTTGCCGAATCCGCTCTTGATCATATTCCATAGGGTCTGGGGCAACCACAGCACAGCATTGAGGAGCCAGTGCAGGGGCTCCATGAAGAACTGGCCTATGTTCCTCAACTGATCCAATATCCACTGGCCCGCGTTGCGCAGTGCGTTGGTCAGGTTGTTCCACAGCCACTGAAGGCCGCCGGTCACGCCCGATACTATGGTGTTGGCGAAGGACTGTATAGAGCCGAATATGGATGAGCCGAGCCAGGCAAGCCCCTGTCCTATGCCGTTGCCTATGTTCTGTATGGTGCCCCATATCGAGTTGGCCAGGTTCTCTATGCCCCCCATGATCCAGTTGCCTATCTGCTGAAACGCAGACGCTATAGGAGCGGTTACGTTGTTTACCGCTTGGCCTATGCCGCTGACGACCATGTTCGGCATGTTCGTTATGCCCTGCCAAATGCCGGTTATGGTCTTCTGAAACCACTCAAACGGGTTAAACGACATCGAGAAGACCTACCACCGCTATTTAAGATTAAGACCAGCAGATGCAGAACTGCGACTTGACTTGAGACAGCAGGTACATCAGCCGAACCAGCTTGGTGGTCAGGTCGGCCGCGCGTACGTCGCCGCTGTTGATTATATAATTATAGATCCCCAACAGCGCACCTGCATACGTCTTCGCCTCGCTTGTTGTCAGCCTATCCTTCAGCGTGCTGATGTAGTCCATGAACTGGCGTAGCCAGTTGGACGTGGCTATACGCTCGGGGTTTGCGAACATGTCCGGGCTTATGGAGCAGATGAATTCGGCCAGGCCCACCACATATGGATGCGGGGGCCTGGTGGGAGGGTTGGACAGCTTGGAGTTCTGATATTCGCGGTACACCTCGCCGCACATATCAGCCAGCCGCATGAGCGAGGCCAGCATGTGCCTAAACGCCTCTATGGCATCGTTGGCAGACCTGTAGCCAGTCACGTTGACCAGGCTCTGGAACCTCGACTTAAGATCGCTCTCGACCGTATCCATGACGGGCCCGAGCTCGCGGACGACTTGAGCCGACAGGGGCTCGGGCACGGGCAGTTCCGAGTATATGTCGATCAGCTGAGACAGCGCAGATGGAAGCAGGGGGCGTGCGTGGACTGCCATGAAGCCGCGCGCGGCCCGCCTCAACTGCCTGAGAGCCCGCTTGTACTCTTTGAACGACTCCTCCCTGGGATGGCCGTAGAACTGCCTGTCCAGGTACATCTCCTCCCACAGATCCTCGATCTTGTTCTGCAAGTACGCCAGCCGCTCCGCACTGCTCATGACCTCCCTCAGCGACGGCCTCAGCGAGCTGGCCATGGCTACGGTTTCTAGCTCGCCCAGCTCAGCCAGCTCGCGCTCGGTGGGGAACTGCATGATGGTTCTCGGTATGGGCAGGTGGGGCAGAACCCTCACGAACGACAGAAGCGAGTTGACCAGCCTGTCGAACGTGCCCACGCTCTCTCTGCCAGGCCATGCGGCTATGTTGTCCAGTATCTGATCGTATATACCGCCGCCGCTACTGCTTACATCTATATATTGTGTATTTACAAATTCATTTAAAACATCTAACCGTTTACTCGATGAATTTATATTATATCCTATATATATCAATTGAGTATTAGGTATAGATATAACCATATAGGTCAGCACCACGTCGTATACCCTGTCGGAATACCGCGAATATTCAGGCGAGCCGGATCGCATATGATACGCTATGTTGACCGCCTCGCTTGCCGATATATAGCCTCCCGGTTTGTCTGCGGTAACTATCATGCCCGGCACCGCGCAGGCTATACCTAACGCCGAATTTATGCGGACGCCGCTTATTTCGGCCCTGCGCTTGCCGCTACACGTGACCATGCGGCCGACCAGCGACGACGGCACCAGCACCGCTGAATCGGTCAGACGTATGACCGGATATGGAACTGCTGAGATGCCCTCAACCCGCCCGACCTCAGCGCCGTTATACATCAAGGCATCCACCTCGTTGGATACCTCGTTCAACAGCCTGCTGACCGCGACCTCGGTCAACTGGGTCTGCGCCCGCCTGGTCAATCTGGCCACTATATCTCTTACAGATATATTACCTAAAGCATTTATAAATATCTCGACGTGGGGCATAGAAATTATGCTAAACTTATCCCTATTTACGAATAGGTAGCCCAGGTCGCGTACGACGGCCTCGGATCTTGTCTCGTTGCCGCGTATGATGCCGCGCACGGTCACGTCGTTGCCGTTGGGATATATTGATATACCGTAATCGCCATATGTTATCACTATTTTATCATCTTGATAATCAACATATAAGTTATTTATATTAACATTAATTATATGGCGCGACATGGTGTCGGCCGCAATCTGCCTGAGGCCTTCCGATATCACCGACCTGGATGTGTGCCTATCTCTAAACGCGCGCACCAAAACGTATATGCGGTTTGGCTCGGATGCCATCTTGTTCACCGCATCTATCATGGCGTTCAATATAGTCCTGCACTCGTTCCCATCGCACTCCTGGACTATATCGGCTATTCTCTGGGCCGGCGCTGTGCTGGGCCTGGGCGGCGCTCTGACGAATTCAGGCGACTTCTCGGCCTGCCTGTACAGCCTGTCCAGATCGCCGACCAGCCTGGCCACGACCTCCGCGATTCTGTTTATGGGTATCTTGCTGTACACGTCGGGCTGTGTGACGCTGGATATGATCATGCTTATCGCTGAGCCAAGGGCGTGGGCCTTGGCCTTGAGCGTAGTGCCTCCCAGCTCCCACGTCCTGATGCACTCGGTCAGTATGTCCGTTGAGGTGCGCGAAAGCAGGTACACCAACGCCGATTGGGCCTCAGTCCTCACAGTGGATAGGGCCGGGTTAACCGACGCGTCTATTATGGTCATAAGCGCATTGCACCTATCCTGCCTCTTCATGGCGTCGAAGTTGCTCACCGCGCGGCCTATGTACTGCGATATGTGCCTCTCCATATCCTCGTCGGTCATCTTTGTAATTCTATTCTCTATGGTCTTCACCAGGTACTGCCTGAGCCGATCCTTGCTCGATATGCTGTCCTTGAGCTTAGGAAAGATCGACTCTATCGAGGCGCCGTACAGCTCGTCCATGAACGCGTACAGGCCCGAATAAGCCGCATCCGAGCCCATCACCGCGGTCAGGGCGGCGGCTACGTCGTTGAGGGCATTCGATACGATGTTGTTGAGGGACGACTTGACTTGATATATGTTCCACCGCCTCCTGATCTCGTCGATCAGGCCGTTCTGCTCCAAATACGAGTATATCAAATCGACCAGGCGGCCCCTCAGTACATATATCAAGTCCGCTATGGGCTTAGATGACATCACACAGAGGCGACTATGCTCTCCACATGGCTCTTAAGCATGTCGAGGAGGCGTAGGATGCGGGGCACGTCGCCAGTCCTGATCGCGTCCCTGAGCTCGGCCGTTATCCAGCCGTCGCTCTCTATGGCTGTGGCTATCGGCATCGGCGACTGCTTGGACGCAAGCTCGGTCACGGCCATATCTACATCCCATCAGCACAGTTTAAATTGATCCGACCTCGTCCCAGCCCTGAAGGGCGAGGCCGCTACTGTATCACAGACAGGACGTCGTCTACGGCGGACACGACGTCGTGGGATATGGTGTTCACGACCTCCATATAGAACTTGAGGCCTAAGTACAGCATGAATGCCGCAGATATCAGCGGCATAGCCTCGTACATGTATGATATAAATGTCGAGAAAAACTGCGAAATTGAGTTGGACAGCGAATCGGCTACGATGGATAGATCAAAGAATTGATGGGGTGCTTGCGGCATATTTATCGCCGCACACCATATTGATGTATGCCCTTACCTCCACCGAATATACTGGCGATATCCTGCTCGCCCGCGCGTAGTCGTTGTACAGATCGGCGCACTCCACCTTAGAGATGCGCATGGATGTACGCAACTATGATATTAAAAACTGTTATGCCGTACCTCGACCGGCTCAGCTTCGGCGTCGTTGCCGCCCCCGCCCGACAGCCTGCGCCTCAATATCCTCACCTCCTGCTCGGTTACGCCGAACAGCTGGGCGTATTTGGCGCCGCGCTTGAGCGAGTATACGTACGCCGCCACGACGGGCGGGTTGTTTATCCTCTCTCGGAGCTTCTTGTACTCCTCTATCTCCTCGTCAGCGGTGCCCAGCTCCTTCAGCTTCTTGATGCAGAACACGTCGCGCTGTTGCGGAGTATATGTCGACGTGACGAGCCCTATGCGCTTCGTGCCGTAAAGCATGGCCGACACGGTTCTCAGCACGTTCACGATGTACTTAGTCCCCATGCAGTTGGTCACCGCGTATATCGCTATCTGCTTCTTCAGAGCATCGCCTATATAGTCCCTCTTGGTGTAGAACAGAACCGAGTCGATCACCTCATCGGGAACGTAGTCCTTAACCGCCTCTTTTATCTGAGCTATTTCCTCAAGCCTCAGATATCCTCCGTTGTGCTTATCGCAACCCAGCATGCGCTTCAGATTCGCCGCAACTGCAGGAGGGAGCACACCGTGTGCATCGACATCGGCGCAGTCCCTTACATCGATAGAGCCCTTAGGCCCCTCTATGATCTTGCTTCCGTTGACCACAACCGTTGGGCATATAGTACAAGTCAGCATGGATACGTCGAACACCATTATTTTTAAGCTTTTAAACAGATGCACTGAAGAGCAAAACAAAAAAAGGCAAACAAAACGCCGATCGGCACCAGCGTAAAGCCTGAGGCACAGGCCAACACTTTAAAAACAAGGCCCAACATATAAACGTCAACAGAGTCGGCGCTTCACTAATGTTTTACATGAGTAGATATAACTACAGGATATTTGTTTTAAGTTTTTCTATGTTTATAAAGAAATCGGATCGGGCAAAACCGCCGCAGATATCGACGATCTTCCGCCCGTACGGACGACTCCCAAGCCCCACCGCTCCACCGGTCTTTGTTACAAATGTAAAAATGACCCTGAATATATC
>Ga0105111_1000060_pt1 | contig 12954 bp, 13 predicted proteins | sample BED_Slide_host_7_FD_79140 | JGI IMG/M metagenome (GOLD analysis project Ga0105111, IMG submission 79140) | Extremophilic microbial mat communities from Yellowstone National Park, USA - BED_Slide_host_7_15 | ecosystem: Environmental > Aquatic > Thermal springs > Hot (42-90C) > Microbial mats ...
ACCATGGGAAGTTAAAGCTCAATGATACAGTTATAAGGGAAGGTATAGAAGCTATCAAGCATCTTTTTTATGTCGCCAGTGGAGTTGATTCTATTGCTGTAGGAGAATATGAAATATTAAATCAAATAAAATGCGCAATAGCGTCAGCAAAGAAGATAGGTACTACAGACAGATATCTCGAAAAATTGGTTGACAGATCCCTGAAAGTAGGGAGAGTTGCAAGAACAAAAACTAACATATCAAAAGGAAAGGTTGGTATTTATTCTCTAGCATTAGAAAAAATAAAGGAGGTAGTAGAGAATATAAATAGTGTAGAAATTCTAATACTTGGGGCTGGGGAGATTGGCTCAAAGATGTCAGAACTACTATATAAAGAAGGCGTAAAGAACGTGACAATTATGAATAGAACAGAAAGTAAGGCTGTAGATTTGGCTCAAAAATACGGATATAAAGGAATAAAATTGGACTTGTCTAAAATTAAGGATTATGATGTAGCAATATCTGCTATTTCAGGCATTAGAGAAAAAATTGAATTAACCGATAACAAGCCCAAGGTTGTGGTAGATCTTTCTGTACCTCCTTTATTCGCTGGAATTAACGTTTTAACGCTTAGCGATTTACAGGACTTTTCTACGATGAACATGGCTAATAGATTAGAAGAACTCCCCAAAATAGACAAGATAGTAGATGAAGGTGTAAATGAGTTTATAGAAGATTATATGAAAGAAATTCAAAACGAAATTATCTCCAAGATGCTAAACAACGTAGAAAAAATAAGGGAAGAGGAGGTAAACAAGGCTAAAAAGGAATTAATGAAAAGAGGAATAGAACTAAATACAGATATAGAAGAAATACTTGACATAATGTCGAAATCTATAATAAACAAAGGATTAGAGCCAGTTATATCAGGAACCAAAAAGATGATAGAAAACGATGAAAGAAATTACATTAACTTCCTAATTACTCTATTTAATTATGGCCACATTTCCGACATTAAGACCAAGGAGATTAAGAAGTAAGAAACTACTGAGGGATCTGGTAGCTGAATCCCAAATAAGAAAAGATGGTTTAATTTTGCCCATTTTCATAAAAGATGGCATCGATAATCCAGAAGAAATAAAAACAATGCCTGAAGTGTATAGATATCCAGTAAATGACAAATTAATAAATTATATTGAAGAATCACTCAAGAATGGAATAAATAAATTTATATTATTTGGAGTTCCGAAAATTAAAGATGATCTAGCTACATCTGCAATGGATAGTGATGGCATTATTCAAAAAACATTGAAATTAATAAAAAACACATTTGGCGGCAAGGTACTTTTGATTACTGATGAATGTACAGATGAATATACGTCTCATGGACATTGCGGAATAGTTACCATTAATGGTTCCTCCTATAAGGTAGATAATGATGAAAGCATAAAGTTGCATGCTAAAATTGCCCTAAGCCAAGCTAAGGCTGGGGCAGACGTTATAGCACCATCTAGTATGATGGACGGCGTTGTAGGAGAAATTAGGAAAACTTTAGATGAAAATGGATTCCAGGATGTTCCCATAATGGCGTACAGCTCTAAATATGCATCCACTTTTTATGGACCTTTTAGAGAAGCTGCATATTCTAAGCCAGCTTTTGGAGATCGTAGAGGCTACCAAATGGATCCACGTAATTTGGAGGAAGGAGTTAGGGAAGTATATTTAGACATCCAAGAAGGAGCAGATATAGTTATGGTTAAACCTGCACATACTTATTTAGATGTAATTACAAGAGTAAAGCAAAGTTTTCCTTGTTATCCTTTGGCCGCATATCATGTAAGCGGAGAGTATAGTATGCTAAAAGCTGCAGCAATAAATGGATGGATAGATGAGAAAAGAGCAGTGCTGGAAGTAACAAACGCCATATTTAGGGCTGGAGCTGACATAGTGATAACGTACTACGCAAATAAGATAATAGAATGGTTAAATGAAGGTGATCCATTTTGAGCATTAATCTTTGGAATGAAGCCCAACAACTTTTCGCTGGTGGAGTTAATAGCCCAGTTAGGGCTTTAGTAAAACCTTATCCGTTCTATACTTCTAAGGGCGAAGGGCCATTTCTGATTACAGAGGACGGTAAAAAAATAGTAGACTATGTCCTAGGATACGGACCTTTGATTTTAGGTCATTCCCCTGAAAAGGTAAGGAGTAAAATAATGGAACAAGTCGAAAAAGGATGGCTATATGGTACTCCGTCTAGAATAGAAGTTGAACTAGCTAAGAAAATTATATTTCACATTCCATCAGCCCAAAAGATAAGGTTTGTAAACAGTGGAACTGAGGCAACTATGAACGCAATAAGACTAGTAAGAGGTTTCACTGGTAGGGAGAAAATAATTAAGTTTAACGGAAACTATCATGGTGCCCATGACTATGGATTAATAGAAGCTGGGAGTGCAGTATCAGAGTATGGAATAACAATATCAAAAGGTATACCAAAGGACATAGTAAAAACCGTCCTATTATGCGAATACAATGACCTCACTTGTGTGGAAAAGTATCTCAAGGGAGAGAACGTAGCTGGAGTTATAATGGAACCAGTGATGGGAAATTATGGCGTTATACCGCCTAAAACTGACTTTATCAAGGGAATTAGAGAACTAACTTCGGCGTTTGGAACATTACTTATTTTCGATGAAGTTATTACCGGTTTCAGACTTGGACTGAACGGGGCTCAGGGCATGTTTGGAGTTGTCCCTGATGTTACAACTTTAGGTAAAATAATTGGTGGTGGACTTCCTATAGGAGCTATTGCGGGAAGAAGGGAAATAATGGATTCAATAACTCCTGCAGGAGAGGTGTTCAATGCGGGTACATTTAATGCTAATCCACTCTCTATGGCTGCTGGATTGGCAACTATTGAAGAGCTAGAGCATACTAATGCTTACGAAATATCAAATGAAGCCGCTAAAGTGATCTCACAAGAAGTGGATCAAATGATGAAGATCGATCATGTCACACATAGAGTAGGAAGTATGATGCAGTTCTTTCTGGGAGTCAAGGAAGTAAAAAACGCCACTGAAGCTAAAAAGGCTAATAAATCCCTATACCTCAACCTACACGAACAATTGCTAAAAGAAGGAGTATTTATACCGCCAAGTCAGCTGGAGACGATTTTCACATCAGCATCACATAGTCAGAATGTCATTAATTTCACTATAGATAAATTTAGAAAAGTATTGAGAGAGATAAAAAATGATAAAGGTAGCAGCTAGAGGTAGTAAACTTAGTAAAGCACAAGCGGATTTAGTTATCGATTATCTAAAAAGATTAGGATATGATGTAAGTTTCATTGAAGTTAAAACAAGAGGAGACGTTAACTATTCTTCTGAAATAGGTAAAATAGGTAAGGGAATATTCGAAAAAGAAGTTAACGAGATGGTACTTAAAGGCGAGGCTGACCTTGCAGTTCATAGTATGAAAGACATAGAAACAACGCTGGATGAAAGGCTTGAAGTTATTGCTACTTTACCTAGAGGATCTCCCTTTGATATTGTAATTAGTAGAAATAACAAATCCATCTACAGCGCTGATGAAGGCATAGTAGGAAGTAGTAGCGTTAGAAGGCAAAAGTTTACACATTTCGTAAATCCAAATCTGCAGATATCTAGCCTAAGAGGAAATTTAGACACTAGAATATCTAAGTTGTTCAATGGAAGTTACGATTTTATTATAGTCGCTGAGGCTGGCATAGAAAGGTTAAAACTTAACGTAAAATATGAAAGATTAAATCCAGTTGATCTAACTCCTGCAGCTAATCAAGGGATAATAGCAGTAGTTGCCAGAAAGGATAACAAAGAAATTAAGAAAGTGTTAGAAAATTTTAATTCTGAAGATTCTAGAATAGAATCAATAGCTGAAAGGGAGGTTGGAAATATCTTAGGTGCTGGATGCAATTCTCCGCTCGGAGTATTCTTTAGACATATAGATAATAAATTAGAAGGAATAGCTACAATATATACCAATAAATCTAAATTTACTGCAACAATAGTTGCGGAGGATGATCCTAAAAAGGCAGGTGATGAACTTGCAAGAAGACTCAAAGAGATATCAAAAGAGGAGGGTAATTTCCTTTAGACCTGAGGGAAAATCCCTCGGAGAAGTTGAAGGATTTCATATTATCAACATACCCATAGAGAGAACGTTGTGCGTAAATGTTGGACCTATAGACGTAAAACAATTCGAAGCTATTGTGTTTATGAGCGAAAAATCAGTAGAGTGTTTCACTGTGAATAGAATGCCAGAAAAAGTATATGCTATAGGTTCAGAGACAGCCCTTTTATTAAAGGCTAAGGGAATTGTTCCGATAGTACCAGAAACATATGATAGTAAATCGCTTGCCGATAGAATATTAAAGGACGGTATAAGTTCTTTGTTGGTAATAAGAAGTAACAAGGGAAATAGTTACCTAAGGGAGAAACTGCAAGGTGAAATAAAATACAAAGAGGTTAACTCATATATAATCGAAAATGATGAGAAAGGCGTAGAAAAAGCAAAAGAATACCTAGAGAGCTGTTGGGCAGACTACATAGTATTCACCAGCAGCGAAACAGCCAAAGTTCTTTCAAAATATCTTTCAGATAGATGCAACTATATAGTGATTAGCATAGGTCCATTCACTACGGAGGCAATAGAAAGGAAAAAAGAGGTAAAAATAATTGAGAGTAAAGAACATAGTATAGCTGGGATAAGAAAACTTCTTCAAGACTTGAGGTAAATGAAAATGAGCGAAATAGTAAAAGATTTAACAGAAAAAACTTTATCAAGGGTCGGCTATAACTCAATAAAAGATTTAGATATAAAATATTATCAGGAATTCAAAGATAGATACGACGTTTTTGGACAATTTAAAAATGAAAAAGGATATTTTGAGTTTGCAATAAGCTTTGATAAAAAAGGAAATATAAAGAGATCCCATGTAAACATGATATCGCCTACAAGTATCAGAGAGGATATTGAGAAAAGGGTTTATGATAAGGAGTAGGTGTACCCTTATTAGAGAACGTTCTACTAGTAGTCTTGGATGGAGCTTCTTTCCATCTGCTTAAAGAATTCAAAGACGATCTTAGGTCTTTCTCGACCATAATAAAGGAGGGAATATGGGGGAATTTGAAAAGCGTGTTTCCGTCGATAACTCCAGTAGCTTTAGCTGCTCTATTTTCAGGAAAAGAGCCAGAGCATAATGGTGTAACTGGACCTAAAATTTTCATTAAGAACAAACCTCTATATAAGCCACTTTCGGCGTTTTCCAGCACTTCCTTAATAGATGAACCGATTTGGGTATACTTGTCTAAAAAAGGATACAAAACTATCGTTCTTTCATCCCCACAATCATTACCTGACAAGTGGAAGATGAACAATCTAATTCTCTTCGATCCATACAAGTCTAAAATAAAAAGTTGTGATCAAGGATTTTTAATAAAGGAAGGAGATAACATGATAATGGAGAAAAATTGGAAATTAAGCATCGGAGACAATGAAGGAATTCTAAGATACCCCGGAGAAGAGGGAGAGGAGGAGATTACACTTCAGAAGTATGTTTGGAGTGACCCTTTAAAAATTAAAACAGTTTGCAAAAAGAAGGAGCTTATCGGAGTAACCAAGGCTTTACTTAAGGAAAACTACGTTTATGTTTTGCCTCCAGGATTTAAAAACGAAGAATGGTCAAACGATAAGGACATAGAAGAAGACGTATGGAATAATGTATCGTTGAAAAACGGCATGATTCTAGATGGAGATTATCACGGTCTATCTAACGGATTGATTAATCTCAAGGAATACATGGAAACCGTAAATTTCGCCTTTTCGTTCTTTTCTAATTATTCTCTGTATATCCTTAAAAAATATGAATGGGATTTCGCGATAACATACTTACCGCTCATTGATAATCTGCAACACTTACTTTATGGCATAGATAACGAGGAAGCCAAAGAGAGCGTTAAGAAAGGGTATAGCCTTAGTGACGACTTCATAAGCTATCATATGAATTTAGGTGATAATATCGTAATTTGCTCTGATCATGGAATATCTAAGGTTCAGAAAAGAGTTTACATAAACAAGTTATTAGAGAAAATTAACTTATTAAAAATAAATGAAGATAAAATTGACTGGAAACATACTAAGGCTTTCTATGGTGGAGGAGGAATAATTAGAGTTAATCTAATGAACAGGGAGAGATACGGTATAGTCAATAAGAAGGAATTTCCAAAGCTTATTAGGTACATAATGAGGAATCTGGAAATGCTGGAAGACCCAGAGAATCATGTAAGAATTTTCACATCAATATATGCAAATGAGATGCCTGCAGATGATAGAAAAGGAGACATAGCAATAATGGGAGTTTCTAAGGGTTATTCGTTGTCTTCTGTGATAGGAAATACGGATATAATAGAAAGCGTGATTCCTTATAGAACCTCTACTGCAGATCATGGCTATTACAAAGCTGAAGATATGGAAGGTATAATCTTAATGCAAGGGAAAAATTTTAGAAAAGGACAATCAATAAACTGTAGGATAATCGACGTTGCGCCCACAATTTCAAAGATCTTTAACGTAGATATGAGGGTAGATGGAAGAGTATTAACTGAAGCTTTAATTCAGGGCATATAGATTGCCTTCCTGCCTAATCTAGATCTTATAGCTTTAGCTAACTCCATTGCGTGACCTTTCCTTCCGCCGTCAACGATTATCATAGACGCGGGAGAATTGTCTACGTAATAGAGTAGGTCATCGAAGTCCGCATGATCGCTAAAGGATACCACGTAACTGTTATGATCTACCTTTCTAACTGCTGATCCGAACTCCCATCCAGAGAGAACGAAGTTGGTTCCGTTTTCTGTCCTCTTCTTAAAATCATTGTAATGTCTAAATTCCACATACCATCCGCTCTTTACTGCCTCTTTACCTTCACTAGACGAAATGTCAAATACGCCCTCTATGTTATAACCGTACTTCTTAGCTATTTCAGTTATTTTAGTGAACTTTCCTTCGGTTATAAATGGTGCTATAATTCCCATTTCTCGTAGAAGAAGCATAGCTTCCTGTGCCTTTCCATGGTAGCTGTAGACTGTAACAGGGCCTCTGGTAAGCGCGTCGTTTACATAACCGTAAAACAGATCATCAACGTCAGCCTTGAATGTTCTTCTAAATTTTTCGCTTCCATAAGTAGACTCTATTATAAGGATATCCGACTTTAGGACAGGAGTACCTTTAACTGGATTCTTAAAATCACCTGTATAGCCTATTGTGACGCCGTCCTTACCCTTCACCAAAACTTGACATGAACCGAAGATATGCTCGGCGCGTTCCAAAGTTAGAACTTCATCTTCAAAGTGAGTTGATATACTATAATTTAGACTGAAACTTTTCCTAGGGGGTATGTTATAATCCAGATTAAGCACTTCTAACGTTGCTGGAGTAGCTATAATTCCTATACTCTTCTTAATGCTCTTTGACAGCTCTGTTATATGATCTGCGTGAAAGTGAGAAACTATTCTAAAGGGTTTTTCATCAAATCCGTCCGCTACTAGATTCTCACCTAAAATGATAGCACCATTCTTTAATATCCTTGGTAACACGGCAGAATAATAGACAATAAGTATCATAAATGTTTCTAGGCTAAAACCAAAGAAACATTATAAACGTATCTAAATAACACGTATAAAAAGTATCACTCTTTTGATAATAAAAAGCAATTTTTTCTGTGTTCGTACCACAAGCTAAGAGACTTGAACTTTCTTTAGCTGAGCCTTATACATTTCCATTATTTCAAAGGGAGTAGTAGCATCTTCTGGAGATTTATCATCACGCCATCTTATGAATCTTGGAAATCTAATTGAAAGTCCAGCATCTTCTTGAAACTGTCTAAAACAGCATAAGTGAAGAGGGGATAGCGTTATCTCAGCTCCTATTATTTCAACAACATAAATCGGCTCCACCCAAACGTCGGCTTCTAACTTAGAATTAACCTTAGGATGTTTTGAATTTCTCTTTATATCTAGAAGTTTTTTCTGTATATTATCTAATTCTTCGTCTGTGAAGCCAGAGGCCACCTTACATACGCTGTCGAAGGTGTCAGTTGTCGGATTATAAGATGCTAACAGAAGAGAACTCAGTTTACCTCCGCGTTTTCCTTTGCCGTAAAAACCGCCAACAATAACTAGATCTACCGTATCAGCCATTTCACTTTGATAGTCCTTCTTGAACTTTATCCATAACCACCCTCTTGCTCCTGCCTGATATATGCTAGATTGTGAGATTGACTTGAGCATCAATCCTTCTGCGCCGTCGCTAATAGCCTGAAGGAAGAATTTTTTGACTTCATTCACGTCACTTGTAATTATGTACTTAGCTATCTTTACCTCAGAATTTGGCTTCACCGAAGACTCAAGAAGCTTTCTGCGCTCAAGTAATGGCTTATTGGTAAAATCTTCCTGATTAGCAAACATTAAATCAAACAGAAATAAATTTACTGGATAGTCCTTAATTACTGACTCTATGTTATTCTTCCTTTTCCTATGCATTAAATCCTGAAAAGGTCTGAGTTCTCCGGTATTACTATCCACTGTAACTATTTCTCCTTCAACTATGGCCTCGTCCAAACTAAGGTTTTGTTTAACCATCTCCGCTACGTCAGGATACTGAGACGTTATATTCTCCATTCTTCTAGAGAAGATCTCTATTATATCTTTATTTTTATGAATTTGTGCTCTCTCTCCATCATATTTGTAATCTGCCATCACACTCCCGCCCAATTTATTCAAAATTTCAACTGGATCCTGAAGCCTTTCACCTAACATTGGTCTAATTGGTATTCCTACCTTAGGTTTAATTTGTTTTAATTCCTCCTCACCTTTTAATATAACAAGCTTGCCAATAGAACCTAAGTCAGCTCTAAGATTGTATGCACGTTCAATTACATTTGGACTTATCCCAAAAGCTTGACCCAAAGCATCAATTATAGTAGAATCGCCTATTCCTACTCTTAGCCTTCCTTCCACAAATCTTATGATAAATTTAGCCTCTAGAGGAGATGCTTTTTGTAAAAGACCTGCTAGAAGACCAATTTTAAGTTCACGGCTTTTTTCTCCTGATTGTGTAGCTATCTTAAAGAGATTTTCATAAACAGTGTCGACGCTGAGATCAGTTTCGGCATTTACTCCTAAAAATGATAAAATGTTCGAGTTACTTCCCTTACTTTTGAGATCAAATACAACTTGACCTAAATCCCCGCTTTTTTTACCTAATTCTTCAATGTCTTTTTCGGGAACTCCTGTTGCTATGCTACAAGCTTTAACTAAAAATTTCTCTCCTATACCCAACTCAGGAATCCCAGCGAAATCAGGACCAAGTTTACCTTGTACTAAGTAAATTACCTTGTCTATACTTGATTGGTCTGAGTTTTTGAGGAGTTCAGAAAGAAGGTTAGTTAGTTGTATCCTAGAAGAAATTTTCTCCAGCTTATCGAAGTATTCAGCTATTAGCTTAAAGTCCATATATATCACTTAACTTTTAGATTACTTATAACATGATGAGAAAAGCTAATCGGAACAGATGAAGAATCAGAGTTACTCTGAAATACCGTTCCTCTTTTAAGTCATAAAAAAATAAGTAAGACATCTAAATGATACTTGGCGATCGTGACCTAAAATACTATCTGGAAAAGAAGTGGATTGAGATAGACCCGTTAAGCCAGGACACAATTCGTGAAAATGGAGTCGATCTACGTTTAGGGGACGAGATAGCGAGATTTAAGCCTACGGACAAGGTTTTTACGTCTTCTTCTAACTTGTCAGATTTCTTCCAACTTGAAAAAGGAGAATCGTTTATCATAAAACCCAATGAACATGTACTTCTGGTAACTAAGGAGCATGTTAAGTTACCAAGTGATGTTATGGCTTTCGTGAACTTGAGGTCTTCCTTTGCGAGGCTAGGGCTTTTCATCCCTCCCACTATCGTAGATGCTGGGTTTCAGGGACAGCTAACGATTGAGGTAATTGGATCTTCTTTCCCCGTCGAGATGAAAAAAGATACACGCTTCCTGCACCTTATTTTCGCCAAGACATTAACTCCAGTTGAGAGGCCGTATTCAGGGAAGTACCAGACACAGAGAGGAGTAACTCTGCCTAAGTTTTCCCAGTAACTACTATCCACGAGTTTTTCTCGTTGTCGTAATAGATTAAACCCACTCCTACTAGAGTTTTGAAAAGCTTTCTTTCTGGTTCTTGAAGCTGTGATGCAGCTTCCTCTACGTCTTTGGACTTTATACTACTGGTGTGTCTAATGAACATGTCAAAGAACTCATTTTCTATTGCTATCCTACCTTTGGTGGTAGATATTATGCGAGCTATTCCAGTGGATCTCAGCTTATTAATTATAGCGGAAGGATCTCTAGCCTTCATCTCGTTCTCATAAAGGACCTTTCTCTCCTTAAGTATATCCACTATTGTCTTTTTCTTTGTCTGCTCTTCTTCATCCTTTTTCTTCTCTGTTGTTCCTTCGATAGACGGCTTCTTAACTAACTCCTCCATCTCATCTATTCTCTCTATAGCATCTGCTAGCCTTCTTTTTAGATCATCTATTTGTTGAGTAAACGGATTTATCATGTCTTGGACTTTTCTTTCTATTTTTTGATAAGACTGCGAATTATCTTGAACCGAATCCGAAAGCAAGATATGTCTTATATAATCAGAAATGAGAACAAAACCTTCTTTCCTAGCATCCTCCTCCAGCTTTCTATACTCGTCGTCACTAAGTTTCAAAATAATCGTCTTCATATCCTCAACTATAAAATGAAATGATAAAAAAGCATGGCTTTTAACCAATTAGATAGAAAAGTTATGCCTTTTGTTTCTCCTCTAAAGAATTGATAAAATTCTCCTCTGTGGGCACACCAATAAATTCTACGCTTTCGTTTACAGCTACAGTAGGCACTGACATAACTTGGTATTTCTCTGCAATGTCTTGGTTCTCATAAGACTCGACAACATCCGATATTATATTGCATTTCTCCTGTTTACATGCTTCATATGCTACCATGTGAGCTATAAGGGCAGCATAAGGACAGTAGGGACATGAGGGGGTAACTAGAGTTTCAACTTTCACTTTTCCGTTTATTTTCTTCTTTATTGCCTCAACTGTCTCCTGGCTTAAACCGCTCTCCCCTTGCGAGATTCTTACAAGAGTCTCTACAAGTGCTCTGATCTCCTCTCCTAGAGGAGCACCAGTCCACCTTATCTTTCCTTTGCACAAAGCTACAGTAGGAACTCTCTCAACTTCATATTCTGAGAATAGAGACTTCGCATTTTCGTCCTGCCTATCAGCTACATGAACGTTTAATTTTGACTTACCTTGTTCGTTCTTAGGGCAGGCGTCTGCCATAAAATTCATGAACTTTACAGTTAAGTCACAATATTGACAGTTTTCATCTTTAGAATCTATAAAGACATATACATCAACGTTATTCTTCATGTCCTTAAGTGCGTCTTGGAGAGCATTCTTTACATCATCGTTAAATAATTCTGCATATTCTTGTTCCATTTTAACACCGTGTAGATTATTCTTGCTAACCTAAGCTTAAAAATTATTCCTACTTAACCTATACTCACTTTCTTTAATTATTGATAAAATTATTAAGATTTACCTGTTCAACTTCACCATTAGGCGACTTCTCTTTAAAGATTCTACCAGAGAACCTCTTAATTACTACAGAATCGTCTAACCAACAGTCTGGCTCCAGTGAAGCTTTAATGCACGTTTCAGCTAAAAATGTCTCAGCGTCCCAATTATACTCAACTGGAACTTGTGGCAATAGCAAGCCTGAGAATGTGATACCTTTTTGCACAATAAGCCCATCAACACCAATCTTTATCTGCTTAGGCAATTCAGATCTTTCGCAGTTTATCTTAACCGGTTTAGTAAGAACAGTTACCTCTATAATTAGATCATCTACCTCCTCCTTGGAAACTGGCGGAAATCTTGGATCAGAAAAAGCTGCACTCTCGGCTGCCCTCATGACTATATCCTTTAATGATGCAATAGCCTCAACGTAGCCTATGCAGCCTCTAAGAGACTTGTATATATCGTTCTTTTCTAACGTAACAAATGCCATTCCTTTCCTTTCTAAAATGGGACTAGTCTGAATTTGTTTTCCAGGTAGACCTAGACTCCTTCTTATGGCATATCTTGCTAATTTAATTAACTGCTCGCCAACTTCAGGAGTTAGATCTTCCAATGAAATTAGTTTTTCTTCCATCTTCATTAATACTAACCTTTGTCCTAGCCCTAATAATAATTTCCTGCATAGTTATCCAATGGGTTCCCTTCCAATATTCCTTAGAACAATGACTACATTTCCATCTATCCTTTCCTATTTGTTCGAGAACGGAATTACATTCAGGACATCTAGTAGCCCCTAGATCTAATGAAAGATCTATTTTCCAGTTATTAGCTAATTTTACAAGTGTTTCCTCTATATTAAGTCCAGGCTCTATAAGTTCACAAGGTAGTCCTTTCTTTTTAGCTCTAATACAAAGACCTCTATCCCTAGTTACTATTATTCTGTTATTTTCTTGAGAAATTTTTAATATCTTCCAATCCTCTATATCGTTCTTATAGTAGGTATCATAACCAAGTATCCTAAGCCATCTTGCAAGCCTCCCCAGCATGGCGTCTACAATGAACTTCTGTCTCTGCATCGTTACCCTATAGCTAACTATGTATTACATTATAAATTATTACTACCGTTAAGAACCATGTGAAAACAAACGTAAGACCTCCTTTACCTATCAGCTCCCATTTGGAATTCACTTTAAAAATATTTCTAGAAATAATCACAGATATTATATAAGTAAATATCAAAGAGAATAAAATAATAAAATAAGTTGGGTAGATAAGCGTTATAAAACCAGATAATAT
>Ga0105111_1000064_pt1 | contig 12851 bp, 16 predicted proteins | sample BED_Slide_host_7_FD_79140 | JGI IMG/M metagenome (GOLD analysis project Ga0105111, IMG submission 79140) | Extremophilic microbial mat communities from Yellowstone National Park, USA - BED_Slide_host_7_15 | ecosystem: Environmental > Aquatic > Thermal springs > Hot (42-90C) > Microbial mats ...
AAGGATGGAATAATGATCCGAATACTTGGTCAGGTAAGATTTACGTCCCTCCAAATATAGATAAGGAGAAAATTAAGAGGATCCTGACCCAGCGAACTACCCCTCCCTAACAGATGGAGTCTTCCGCCCCCTTTGAACCCCCGAGAAGATAAAGGCCGCAGAGGCCGTAGACGCCAGCACTTGCCGAACTCACCGACGATCCACCCACCCCCCTTTTCTTCGCCTCCTTCTCTTCGACGAGGAACCGCCCGTCTGGGTCTTGCCTTACGAGCCACGACCTCTCGAAGAAAAACTCGAACTTCAAGGTGATCAAACTTTTGGGTTGGGCCATTCCTCCTGGGGCTGGTCTTCGTTAATTAACTGTTTAGTCTGTAGGTTATATAACACACGTATCGGTTTGAAGATGCGTTTGTAATCGTCCCTGATTAATTCAACGTCCTTACCTAATGAGGTGTCACCTCTTTCGTATCTGTATAGGATGTCCCACGCCTGGTCAAAATTATACCCGCCTAGAATTTTTTGTGAGTTTAGTTGTGATATAATATTATCTAGTTTACGATTTGTAATGTATTTAGTTTCAGTACCTAGAACATTTCGTATTATCGTCGGTAAGTTCGTATTATTTGCTACAGTGTCGATATCGGCTAGCTCTGCAATGACGTGATCGTGATTTGTAAAACGAACGAGGACAACGACGTACTTAAGTCCAGGTGCCGGTACTATACCGGGAGCATTGTAAGATAACTTCGATAAGTAGGCCGATGGCAGCAAATCCATATCGCTGAGAAAAGGACAAAAATATGTAGGTGCAAAATACTCAATATCTTGAATATTATCTATATATACATATCCGTCATTAGGTTTGATTTTATTAGATTCGAGAAGCTCTTTATATTTCCTAATTTTATATACTTTTTTGTCCCTCATCATGACGTAAAGTAGATATAGTGAACGCTTAGTGCCTAGTTTTTGTATTAAATATTCAACTATTTCCCGTCCTTCATTAACCTGTACCATTTTTCCTCGGCCCCCCCCCCTACCTAAACATATTCCATTTTAACGAAATTGATTTTTCTCGGATCATATTTCTTCAAGACATAATATAATTTGAATAGAATTGGTTCTGCGTAATAGATATTAGATTCCGGTATTATTTCCAACCTCTTCAGGATGTCGTCCTGAATACTGTACTCATTGAAGTATTTAATAATCACCTGGTTCTCATTAACTTGATACGACTCCCACAAATACGCTTTACTCCCGATTATTATGAGACTTTTGAAACCACTGAGGTGAGGGTAATGAATTATATATTTTACGTTATCATTATGTACTAAAATTACGGTATTGAGTTGGTGATCATGGACAACGTCGTTAATCAGTTTAGAAAAAACATATTTTTTATCTTCTTCGTATATTAACTCTGCAAGTTTCAATCTCATATTCAAACGCTCTACCTCCTGCTTTATTTCCTCTAGAATATCCGACACCTCTTTGAACTTATCCATTTGCATCTCACACCAAAGGAGTCTGTGCCGAACCGACATTTAAACTTTTCTGCCTAACCAGTTAGGCAGAAAAGTTGTGAGGAAATTACCGATTTCTGCCTAACCGTTTAGATCACCTTTTTAAGGTCGTAAGTAATTAGGTAAAAGTATGACAGAGATAAAGCTCAAGTGGAGGATAAGATCTGCAAGGAAAGGAGAGAAGATATATTCCGTATATTACATTTCAGTCCCAGCTAAGGTCGCTCAATTTCTAACGAAGTACGACCCAGTTCTAGACCCAGAAAACCAGGTAATCCTCTTCAAACCTAAACAGAAAGACCGATAAACAGCAACTTAGGTACCGCCCCCTGTCTATAAACTAAGAAAACGTCCCCGAGTTTTAACCCCTGAGCGAAGTAATCATAACTGTGATTATGAAAACATTTTTAACCCCTTTTCTTCAATATCTAAAGTGATACATATGTCCTATCAAGAGTTGAGAAATTTATTAGTAAGTTTCATGAAAGAAAATTCTAATATAACAATCGATTTTTTTATATCTGACCCAGATGAATATATAAAAACACTGGATATAAATTCAAAAATCGTGTACAGACTCAACAGCGATAAAAGCGATTATATAGTGGGTATCTCCTCAGACGGAGAAGTCGATTACTTCTTTAAGGGAGTTTACGGCGGTTATATATCCAAGTCACCCCCGAAAGACTTCGCTTCATTTTATTTAGTTACCACTCAAAAAGAAAAAATAGCAGAAAAGAGTATTTCCGAGATCGCCGGAGTGTATAGTGATTTGATTGAGGTAATCATCTACAAAGTGAAATACAAATTAATAGAAGTTGAAACCGATGAAATGACTAAGGAGTATTATAGTTTGATAAAGAAGATAAAGCCTACCGGGAAGGAGTACGACGCAGAAGGATATATAATGGACATTAGATTGGGTACAAGGAGAGATGGAATAAACGAGGAAAAGGCCGAAATCATAAAAGCCAAATATGCAGCATTACTGAAGCTGCCGTTCTACGTGAGCAAAGAGGAGGGAAGGAAGTATAAGTGGGACACCTTCTTCCTGAGGTTAAAGGTCGTGACGAAGGCACCCGAACTCATCAAACCCGCTTCCCAAATCCTATACGACGGTAACCTAGAGTTGGATCTATTCGGAGGTGAAGAGCAAGACCTCGATGTGACATTGAAGAGCACCGAGGAGAAACCCATGGGCGGTTACGTGGAACTCTACCTACTCGACTTCAACCTACCGAGCAAGTACATAGCAAAATTAAGTACTAAATCCGAAAGACTCGACGAGAATACTTACAAGATAGAGACCCTGGTCAATTCGTATCTGGCCAGAAAGGTGGAAAACATCAGGAGGGGTATTTACGAGCAAGTTGGGAGGTTCTTTGCTAACACCTCGATCGGTTGGGTGGCAGTGAACGATAAGGGTGTACAAATGGCCAGGGAGATAAACGAGTCCGTGAACGCGACACTGAAGGAAATCGTGGAAAAGAAGGAGATAACCATAAGGAAAGAAAAATACGAGATCCCAGAAGAACTGGCAAAGAGGATACAGGAAATAATTAACAAGTATTATGTAAAGGCAATAAAAATCCTCCTGAATTACGAGGACGCTAAATATATCATAGAAAACGTGATAGATCAACTCAAGGAGGGTATTGAGGAACTGCGGGAGAGAGTAGAGAAAGCGGAGCAGGAGGACAGGAAAGCTTTGGCCAAAGTTTACGAATACAACATGAGACAGCAACAATTATTATTGGAGTCTTTCCAGGAATTCTACGCTAAGAAGTTTTCCCGGTCATAGCCCTACGTGGCCGTGACCCATCGATACGTTGGCTATAATCACATCTATGATTGTCAAAAAATTTTTTAAATCTATTCGCCAATAGAGTTAGTGATACATATGGCTCAACATGTACTCCGTGATAAGTTCTTAAAGTTAGAGGAGTCCTTGAGTAAGAGAATTATAGGCCACCCTGAAATGGTGAGGGGTGCAATACTCTCGTTACTTGCTGGCGAACACGTGTTACTAATAGGCCCCCCTGGCACGGCCAAAACCTTGTTAGCCAACAGTCTCTCCGATTCCATCGATCAAGCTAAACCGTATAAGTACCTCCTCACGAAGTACACCGAATTCGCCGAGCTCTTCGGAGCTTTGGATATAAACGCCTTGAGTCAGGGACAGTACAAACGAAATTGGAGCGGAATAATCACCGCTCAAATACTTTTTCTAGACGAGATATTCAAAGCCAACTCCGCAATCCTTAACTCTCTATTGTCCCTATTAAATGAGAGAGTGGTATATGACCCGTTGACAGGTCAATCTATTCAAACGTCCCTATTGATGACCATAGGGGCCAGTAATGAGTTACCGACAGAAGAAGAATTACAAGCACTTTTCGATAGGTTTCTCATAAAAATATATGTAAATTACCTCGACGACCAGTTGAAGATGGGTCAGGCATTGGAGTCGGTGTGGGGCAGGAGTTCAGTTAATGAGAAAGTGCTAACAATTCAAGAGGTGCAACAAGCCCAAGAAATGATAAGGGGGATGTTATCACAATCGATCAACTTAAAGACCGTGAAGGTGCCGTTGTTCCAGATATACGGCGACAACGTCTTCGCTTTCATAAAGAGTTTGAGGAGTAAGGGTGTCATAATAAGCGACAGAACCGTAATTTCCAAGTTACCGAAGTTGTTTTCCGCTTACCTCTTCCTGAACATGGACAACGGAAAGGTCACGGTTACGGCACTACAGAACTGGGTCTTTGATGTGATACCGTTGTTAGCGAGATCCCCTGAGGAGAAGAAGACGATCGAGAAGAGTTTGGATGAGGCCCTCGGTGAAGTTGCCGAAATGCAGAGAAAACTTAACGAAGGGGTGGAGCTGATGAGGGCGATGAACCTCAAGGATGCTGGAAACAAATTTAGAGAAATATTAAACTTTGACGTCAGCAAAATACCAGACTATTTGATGCCCAGAGCTGAGGTAATAGTGAAGCAGGCCAAGCAGTACCTGGATAAAATAGGTCAGATCCAGCAAACGCTTACCGTTGAGGATGAGGTAGGATGAGCCTTAACCTGTTCTCCAGTTCCGCACAGAGAATAATGAAGGAAGTCCAGGACTACAGTGCGTTACAACAGGATCAACGATACCTCCTTAACTACCTTAATAACGTCAAATTGATAGCGGACTATTGGAAACAGGTGAAACCTAAAACACTTCAGGCTAATTTGAAACATTATCAACGTCACGACCTCTTTAACTTATTCTATTCCCAGGTGAATTTTAATAAAAACACGGCTTGGGCCTCACTCCTAAAGGGTCTAGTGAAACAACCGGAGTTCATTAAGGTCAAGAAATACACCGAGGGCGATGAGGAGTTATCGGCATTGATGACGGTTAGAGTGATGGTAAGGATACTTCAGGAACAAGTTGACCGAATAAAGGACGAACTGAAGGCGAGTTATGAACAGGTCAAGGAGTACAGGGAAGGCAAGGAGGAAATGCAGCAGTTGGTCACGATGTTAAACGGGAGTGGGGGTAACGCTTTCACTCACGATGGTTTATCCTTACTGAAGTACCTGCAGAGACCCGATGATTTGAGGGACAGGATAAGGATATTAAGGGACACCTTCACCTGGCTGAGGAATTTCAGTGACGAGTTACCAGCTTCCTTCAAGAAGTCTCAACTATCTTCAGACCAGGGCGAGCTCAACCACATAGAGAAGTTGATGAAGGAGACACAAATCACACGTATGATTTCCAGCGAGTACAGTTACTTAGCAATCTCGAGTAACCTGGCCAGGGTACTGTTCGCCTTGAGGTATGTGAACAGGGAGTTGTTGGTCTATAGGGGCTCAGCGTCTCCTAAGGTCGTGTTATACATAGACAAAAGCGGGAGCATGAGTAACCTCCTCGAAGGCGTACCCAAGATCTCATTGGCTGCAGGTTTAGGCTTAGCTATGTTAAAGAAGTTCGACGACACTAAAGTCCTCATGTTCGATACGGAAGTCACGGAAGTGGATAAGAATAAGGTGGTACAAACGTTATTGACGATTACTGCAGATGGGGGGACTAACATCTCACTGGTCTTGCGGAAGATCAGGGAAGTGGACGATAGGAAATCCGTCCACGTGGTCATAAGCGACGGTATAGACGAGGTAAGTGAAAACGTGATCTCCAACGAGTTGAGGAAGCGTATAGTCTTTATCCTCATCGAGACTAAGGCTCCTCAATGGCTCAAGGACTTCCGTTACTACCCGGTAAGAACCATCACGGAATTTCGGCAAGCGGTGGCCAAATCCCTACAACCCTAAGGACCGCCTCTTTATAATTCTTTGATCTAAATAGATTTTCTCATATAAATTGGAGACGTTAATGTAATCCCCTTCTTGTATCTTTTCCTTATATATCACATAAATTAACTTGTCGTGCTCCCCCACTCTTACCCTGTAAACCCTATAACCCATCAGGAAAAGGAGGGGGTTAAAGAATAAAATTTCACTGTCCTTAAATAATTCGAATATGAAGAACAGGATTAAAACGAAGACGATGAGGCCGATTAACGTAGCTTGGAGGAGTGGTAATAGACCTAAAACATAAGTCGTTATTATATTGAAGTAGGTTGAACTCAAATCTTCCACTTCAGTCACGTGGTAAGTCCTCGCGTCTTCTTTGTCTTCCTCCGTCGTCAATAAACGATAGTAGCCGTAGTTTGACGCTATGAGGAGGGCTGACAGTGTAAGTAGTACAATGAAATGGAATTTGAAGAAGTATTTGTAATAGATGGTCATCAGTATTATAAATAATGGCGTATATTCGGTTAGGAATAAACGTATTGAGCCCATGACAGACACGGGTCACTTCCAGATATATAACCCCCTCTTTACTTTCTTCAGTTTCCCTTCGTCGAGGAGAGTTTTTGCGATTGCGAAATCGAGCATCAAACTCTCCTTCGTAATCCTGATAACCTTCGCTCTCAGGAACTCGTTCACGTGTTCCCTGACCACACTTTCACTATATCTTATCCCGATACTTCTCAGGTAGCGAAGGACTTTCCTCATCAGGTCATTGACGTCGACTTCTTCTATCCTCACGTTCTCTAGATATTTATTAAACTCATCGTTAATTTTCCTATCGAGTTCCTCCCCCAACTTTTCCTTATAGTAAAAGTAAAGCCTCTTGGATGAGTTGAAAGACTTGGACGGGTTAAGGATGGCGAATTTTTCTATGGGAGATACCTTCATTTTTACTCATAATAACATCCCACTACTTAGGTTAAAAACTCATTCGGTATGATTTTGTTATAAAATTGGCTGGCTCACTGAAATCACAGATATGATTTAACCAGATGCCGTGGCGAGGCCCTACCTGAATGGAATGGGGGTTAAAGATGGGCCCCACCTCACGGAGGGGGACTTCCGCCAGACCGGAAAGGTAGAAGAGACCCAGGAAAGGTAGAAGACCACATTTGAAAAATATTAAAATAAAAGTTTCGAGTCTTACGAACCCCTGAGATGTTGGTCGACCAACTCAAGGATCTTGTCGGAACAAGACCTGATGTCGTTTAACACCTTACTCTTAAGCTCGGTGTACTCCCTCGCCTTATAAATATACCTGGGCCTCCCGACCTTGTTATTTGTCTCCTTGACCCTCATCACTAAATCCGAATTATGCAAGGCGTTCAGACTGTTACTTATGGACGCCTTGGATAACTTGAGTTCAGTTTCAAGGTCTTCTATACGCCTGACATCTCCCCTCATCAACGCCATGAGGACTTGTACGTCGGTCTCGGAAAGTCCGTAAAAAAAGGACAGTATATCCACTAGCCCTGCATCTTTTCCTGAGGGTAGCCTTATTCTGGCTCCAAGTACCTGAGTTTGGGACATTATGACCACAAATAAATAATCTAATCATGAACTATAAATATTTTTTCTTCACCAGTTATGAAGAACATTTGAACTGGGTCTAGGATGACCCACACGGCCTCAAGGCTATTTTCTGCCTAACTGGTTAGACAGGCATCTTGACCAGTTTTACCGTGTAAGAATTCTCCTTCTTTCTACCTGAAAAAGAAGGAGAAAGCTTTAAATACCCCGGCCCTAAGAGTATAATTGTGAGCAAAAAATGAAAAAGCTCTACTTGGTGAGAATAAGGTGTCTCAGTATTATTGCGGGAGGGCCTGATGAAATAAGTTTTTCATACGTCTACGCGGAAGATGAGGACGAAGCGAAGATGGAAGCGAGCGACAGGATGTGCTACGCGGTAGATGCCAGTGAACAACCTTAATTCTTTTTTTAATAAAAATAAAAAAAGTATTACTTCCAGAGTTCCTTCACTACGAACATTTTCACTACGTTTTCCTTCTCGTCGTAGACGACTTTCACCAGGTCACCGTCCTTTATCTGAAACTTCTGCCTTACCTTGGAAGGTATGGTGACCTGATAATTCCTGCTGACTTTCACTATCTCTTCAACCATTTAGGTCACTGACTATATTAATAGACCGTAGTATATAAAACTTTTTGGAAGAATATTAAAAACATGATTGTGTCTTTTTTCCGAATACATCCCGTCCGTTCGTCAGACCCAGACCGTCTTGGCGTAGGCTAAATAGACAGCTAAATCGAATGCCGTATCATACTCAAGTCCGAAAGTCTCCACGGCGTTTCTCGTAAGTTCATCGACCCAGTCCTTAGGGAGCTTGACTGGGTTTTTCCTTAAACCTGTTTTTGGGTCTCTCATGTACGCCTCTATTTCTCGACCTCGAACGTGGTAGACGAACTCCATAACCTAAATCCGTTATGCCCAATATTAAACGTGAGTCGAGGAAGGTACTTAAGACCACGGCTGTATCGTGGTACGTCCGAAAAGACGGTCAGTACGTCCTTATTTCCCACCTGTCAATCCCTCTCTGGTAACAGAACCCCCTGGTCTTACACCAATTCGTGAACTTATTGGCCTCCACCTTATCACCGTCGAAGTCATGAACGATCTCCCAGAACTCCTTGACCGTCCCGTTGAACCGTTTCACGTACTCGAAGAAGGGGGCCTCGGTGACTACCTTTATACCGACGAACGCCCTCATCCTCTTACCCTCAACGTTCTTGGTCACCGTGGTGATGCCAAAGTACTCCCTGAGCTTTCTGGCAAACGACTTCCTTCCCACACCTCGAAAGCCCTGGTCAATACAGTAATCTCGGTATAACCTGTAAAGTTCCGTCCTGGTGACCCACAGGTCGCCGTTCTTAGGGTCTACCTTGAGGACGCCTTCCTTAATCGATTTGCTGACGAAAGAGTACACCGAGTCAGTCTTGGACAGCCAAATGTCCATGACCTCCTTCTCGTTCTGCTCGAAGTCGAACGCCTTGTGCTGTATCACACGCATGAAGGCCAGGAGCGAAACCGTGATGATACCGTCCTTCTCCTCACCCGTGAAAGTCCTCCTAAACCAGGTATCGTCGTCTGGAAAGTGATGGGGGAACTCAACTATGACCCAACGGTGCCAAAAGGCCTTGTCGTTCGTGTCCCTCAGGTAAGGCATGTTGTTGGAGGCCACGATAAGTTTAGCGATATTCCTGAACGTGATAGGATCCTTGAACTTGACGTCAGCCGTGAACCAGTCCCCTCCCGTGAGTCTCTTGAACCTGTCCATGTCCTCTATGGTGTAATCCTTACTCTCAGCAACTGCGTTCACTAACTTGTGGTAGAGGTTTGACACGATGAACCGGTTCTGCGAGTCAAATAGCTCCCTAGGAGATATGTCCTCCGCATACTTACCCAACAACTCCTTCACCAGGTTAACGAACGTCGATTTACCGTTCTTTCCTTCACCGACCAACATGAAAGCCTTCCTGAACTTGACCTCGGGGTAGAGCGTGTAACCCAGGACCTCAAAGAGTAAAACCCACTTCTCGTCGACCCAGGACTTGAAGGCATCGAGGCTTTTTGGACATAGTCGACGTGCCAACTGCTCCACGTCTTCCACAGTGATTTCCTTTTTACTGAGTTCCTCTATCTCCTCAAACTTAAGCTCAAAGGGTAGGTAGTAAAAGGCGTACTCCTTACTCGTCCTCTCCTTTACGTCGTACCACTTCACGCCCGTCTCAGTCCACTCCAACGTCCCGTTTCGAAAGGCAATCCTCAACGGTTCCTTGGGCATGGGGGTGAGGGTTGAGTCCCTAATCTCATCGAAGATGTCATCGACGTCACGTTTGCTCAGAAAGGCTAATGACTTATCTTCGCTCCTGACCCCCAGTACCTCTGCCGTTGTCCTTATCGCCTTCCTGAGCTCCTTATCGAACGGCACGAATACCCCCTTCTTCTTATTCCACACGAATACCCCTATGATTGCCTGGTTGTGACCCGTCCTGGTGTAAAAGGTCTTGACCTTGAAACGTTGCAATACAGCATTCGTGATAACGGACTTCATTATCTTCTTCGCGTCCTTCCCCTCCGCTTGAAAAGTTGCCTTAGAATAGTTCCACGCCTTCATCAACGTATGCACGTAGTACTTGTCCCATTTGGGAGCGAAGACTTTGGAGTCCTTCGGCAACAGTTGCTCCAGAACGGTCAAGTTCGTTACACCCATGGAGAGCAACGTAGTTAGGACGTGCCAATCCCCACTACTCCTGTCCACCCCCAGTTCATGATAGGTCTTATTCTCGCACACAACCCCGAACGTCGTTTTGAGGTGTTTAACCCTCCTTCTCTCCAGCTTCTCCTTGAGCCTCCCGCAGACCTCCTCCTTGACCGCTTCCACCGTCTTCCCCCTGAAGCGGTCGTACTTGGCCATCTCCTCTCTGAGACTCTCTTCTTCACGGTGACGGGAAACCCACGTGAGTGCTGAATTACTGAGCTCTATTCCCGCCTTCTTACCCCTCTCTGCCAAGAACTTGAGTAATCCCCTGAGGTCGACTTTGCCTATTTCATTATTATTGATAGGAGTATAACACGTGATCTTATCCTGCCCTCTCCACGGACACTTATCGCTCGTGCAGGACTTATGGTTGATACACGACCCTGGGCCCACCACGTAGCTGTTGAAGGACTGGAGGTCTGCAACCCCCTTCCCGTCCTTCGTGAAGAGGGGGTTGAACTTATGAGGAGGGATGTCCTCCGATATAACGTAAACGTGAACCCCGTTATGAGGTGTACTGACGCAGAGTGTCCTGGCACACATCTCGTTTAGCTCCTCAGTGAAGTCGGACTCACCCTCAAAGTCCAGGACGACTAAACCGTGCTGACCACCTGGAACCGCATAGTTGTAACCGTCCCCGACCATTTTCAAGTACTGTTCTCTCTCCTGGTCTGATAAGGGGGTCACGCTGAACCTCTGCCACTCCTTAATCACGGCCTTCTTCGTATTAGGGTCTACGGGAAAGATGGCAAAACCACGTTTCATGAACCACTCGGCCCACACCACTTTCACCCCGCAAACGAAGAAGCGTGGTTCTTGGCATCCCTAACCACGTCTACCTCCGGTGCCTCCAACAGTCTCTTGTCCTCACTTAACTTCAGGAACCTCTTTGACATTTTCGCCCGTATATCAGTATGGGTTAGGACTATAAAAGAGACGCTAGGTCGGTTGAACCTAGAACGTCCAACTCCAAGGTCGCCCCGTCCAGGTATACGTCATTACGCCTTTGCCCCTACACTCGATCGTTTCGTGTCCCATGATCGGGGACTCCGGTCATGGCACGGGGCTCATATCTCCAGCCCTTCAGGTTGTACACTAGGGCTCGGCCGTGGCCTTCCTTAAATATAAAGAAAAAGGGTTCAGCCCTAAGACAGGTTGAAGTACCGGATCCACTCTTCTACCTTATCCTTTATCTTACTCTTTTCGGCATACTCCGGGTAATGTTTGTAAACATACGCTACCAAATAATAGATCGAGTCGTCCTTATGTCCTTTCACGATTTCCACGGCCCTCCTCAGTTCGTCCTCTTTCACCTGCTCCAACAGCCCCTTTGCCTCCTCCTTACCTCTCTCCGTCAAATAATACTTGGACACACCGTCGTCGTCCCAGATATACACCACTTTTCCCTCGTCCTCCAGTTCATCAACGGCCTTCATGAGTTCCTTAGAATATGGGCCGTAATCGTCCGCCTCGAATTTTGCCCAGTTGAAGACCTGGTTCACTAGAAACGCGAGCTTCTGCATCCTCGTATCCCTCTCCACACGTCCTCCACTCAACTCCAGGACTAGGAGGACAAGTTTCTTCGCCTTCGCAGTCACATTCCCCTTCGAAGTCGTATTCCCCGAGACCATGCTATATATATTCCTACTACTGATATTAATAACTTCTAATATACCACGGTCTCGCATCCTAATAAGGGCTTCACGCCCCCCCCCACCCACACGGACTCCAGACCCTAAAATCACAACTATGATATGAACGGCCCACTACTACTTCAGTAATCACAACTATGATTACTACTGACCGGTGGGGAGGTAACCTTTATTTCGTGCTTCGGTATACCTACTCCGATGGTCAAGTGCGACTTGTGTAAGAGCGAGGTACACCCAGACGAACTGTTCACGTCGGGGAATTTCACAGTTCATTACACTTGCTTCAGGTGTAAAGTTGTTAAGACCGTTAACTTGGAGCCTAATCAGGTTAAAGCAATCCTGGATTCATTGGAGGACGAGTTAAACGACGTTGCGTTATATAAAGAGAAATTGTCAAACCCAAACTTGAAAGGAGACGTGAGGAAAACCTTAGAACGGGCTAAGAAGGACGCCGAAAAGAATGCGAAGTTATTGACTAGGTTACTCGAGAAATATATTCGTTGAAACCCCAGACCTTGGCGACTGACGTCCCATTTCGATCACAGCAATCCCTTAGGTACCGCACTGCGTCCATCAATGCCCAACCGTGGCCCTCACGGGACGGGGCTCCCACATCGAGGTCATTTACGAAAAACCGTTACAAGAATATTAACGGGAACGGGAAAAGGATTCAGCCCACCAATCAAGGGGAACCTCACAAGTTAAATTCCCCCCTCCTTAATGTAAAGGGGGGTTATCAGCCTTTAGGGTAAAACTCGTTTCCTACACTAAAGACGGAGAGAGGGTTGTGGCCATCTCAGCTAAGATGTCCAGGAGTAGGAAGGGGTGGGAACACCACGAGAAAAACGTGACCGAGGAAGAGGTGGAGACGTGGATCAAGGACTCAATACTGCACGGGTACTGGTCAGTCTTGGAGCACTCCGTTTATACCTTCTCTATAGAGGGCATATCCCGTGTCGCCTCACACCAGTTGGTCAGGCACAGGATAGCCTCTTATACTCAGATGAGCCACAGGTTCGCCAAGCCGAAGGATGA
>Ga0105111_1000076_pt1 | contig 12323 bp, 15 predicted proteins | sample BED_Slide_host_7_FD_79140 | JGI IMG/M metagenome (GOLD analysis project Ga0105111, IMG submission 79140) | Extremophilic microbial mat communities from Yellowstone National Park, USA - BED_Slide_host_7_15 | ecosystem: Environmental > Aquatic > Thermal springs > Hot (42-90C) > Microbial mats ...
CAGAAATAGGTATAGGGGTTTGGAGCCTCGTAACTGATTGGTGGGGGGCTGACGTCTCAAAGGCTGAGGAAATTATGAAAAAAGGTTTCGATGAGGGGATAAACTTCTTTAACACGGCAGACATGTATGGAAACGGTAAAGGAGAGGAAATAATAGGAAAGCTTTTCTCTTCAAAAAGAGATAGAATAGTGATAGCTACAAAGATTGGATATGACTTTTATCATAAGAAAGACAATCACCTAAAACAGAACTTCAATTTAGACTACCTTCAATTCGCGTTGAAGAAATCCCTAGAGAGGTTGAATACTGACTACGTTGATGTTCTCATGATACATAACCCTAAAATGGAAGTTATAGATAACGATGCCGTATTGAATTTCATGAAAGAAGTTAAGAGGGACGGAATAGCTAAGACCGTAGGTGTTGCCCTTGGACCTACCCTTGGATGGGGAGAAGAAGGTACAGCTGCCCTAAAGAAAGGATATGAAGGACTAGAATATATCTACAATATAATTGAACAGGAGCCTGGAGAGACTTTCCTCAAGAACCAAGAGGCGTTTCATTTAATTAGGGTACCACATGCCACCGACGTGCTTAATGAAGGAAAATGGCCAATAAAGGAGTCCCCAAATATGCACAGGTCACTCAAGGACTTTGAGTGGGTCAAGAAAGCATATGAAAGGACTCAAGGTCTACTTGAGTTTTGTAGAAGGAAAAATGTCAAACTGTCACAATTGGCACTCATGTTCGTCCTATACAACCCTAATGTAACTTCGGTTTTCCCCAATATTTCCAACTTGGACGAGTTGGAGACTTTTCTCAAGGTTGAGGAATTTGAACCATTAAACGAGGAAGATATGAAGGTGATCTCTTCCTACTATAGACGTAACTACAAGGACCTTAACGTAGAGAGTATAGGAGAGACTATACGTTATAAGTGAGGAAGAAATCTAGAAACTTTTGAAAGGCTTTAGCTCTATGGGAATATAGGTTCTTCTCCTCAATAGACATTTCGGCAAAGGTCTTATCTGAACCATTGGGTATGAAAATTGGGTCAAATCCGAAACCCATCTCTCCCCTTGGGGACAATGATATCTCACCGTTCACCTCTCCTCTAAAAGTAATAATATTTTTTCCATCAACAAAAGTAATAACTGTCATAAACCTTGCACTTCTTTCCTTAATTCCGTTTATGAGCTTCAATATCCCTTCAATGCCTATAGTCTTCTTTACAAACTTAGTGTATGGTCCCGGGAAATCATTAAGGGCATTTATGAAAAGTCCGCTGTCGTCCACTATGAGCGGGGTCCTGAAACTCAAAAACGAATCTATTGCAGAATGCATTGAAATTTCCTCTAAGTTGTCACCTTGAACTTCAACCTTAGGACAGTTTACCCATTCTAATTCTATTCCACTTTTATTGGCTATGTCCTTCATTTCCAAGTATTTTCCTTTGTTCCCCGTGATTAACTTAATCGTCTTCATAGTCAAACACGTATTTCTTTCTTTCGTCCTTGCTTACATACCTACCTCTTGACCTAATCTCTTGTGCAGTCTTAAAGACAGACTGGGTTCTTTCTTTCCCCATGACCTTTGAATATCCTTCTATGAAATGAACTAGAAGTTCATCCCTAGCCTCTGGATGAACAGTATCTAGTGATCTATGGAAAACCTCAATGTCGGTTCCGAAGTCCTCAATGTCGTCTGTTCTCTTTGACAGACCGAAGTCGATCAGGAAGAGTTCTCCTTGGTCGCTTACCATAAAGTTGTTGGTATTGACGTCGCCGTGAGAAATGCCTCGGGAGTGAAGCAGACCTATAAACCTGCCCATCTCTCTTAAAAATTCATGATCAATTTTAGAACTCTCTAATATTTCCTTGACTGACTTACCTTTTATATACTCTAAAACTAGAGTGAAATTTTCCTTATCAACAAACAGAACTGCTGGAGAGTTTACTCCAGCCTTCAGTGCATTGTAAATGAAATGTGCCTCCATCATGGTTCTTTGACTGTTTATACTTCTATCTACTGTTGGATTTCTATAATGTTTAGACAATCTTTCCTTGAAAACTACATGATATCCTAGAAAATATCCTTCATAAATTATAGATTCTGCGCCCCTTTTCAGAACGTTCAGCTTCTCCATTTTACATCTACCTCGTCTACCCTCCATCTAGGTTTCACCTGAGATTTATCTACAGAAATAGTTATGCCGGATCTTGCTTCCAACGTTCCAGCGTATGCTATCATAGCTCCGTTATCTCCTGAATACTCTGGGGGAACGATCTTTAACTCAACTCCCCAGTCCCTGCTCAGGGCATCCAACTTGGACTTTAGACTAACGCTAGCTGCAACTCCGCCCACGGCTAAAATCTCCTTCTTTCCTGTTAACGCTAATGCCCTTTCTGTTGCCTCCAATAACATGTCAAAGGCTATTTCCCTTAAACTCAAGCAAACGTCTTCTTTCTTATTTTCCTTCAGTGCCTTTTCTGATGCTGTCAACAGACCAGAGTATGATATGTCTTGCCCCTTAACTACGTATGGTAAATCTATCAACTTATCACCCTTGTCAGCACAAATGTCTATAACGTGTTTTCCACTCGTAACATAAGGCGGGGCTAGTCCAGCGTCTCTAGAGAATGTATCCATGAGGTTACCCAGAGCTATATCCAGGGTTTCTCCGAATACCCTAAATTTACCTTTATATAGCGTAATTATTTGTGTGTTTCCTCCAGAAAGGTACAAAACTAAGGGGTCTTTAGCGTTAGTAGTTAAGTAACCTATTTCTATATGCCCAATTCCGTGGTTCACTGGTACTAACGGTTTGCCATATTTAAGCGAAAGAGCCCTTGCTACTGTGGCTCCTACCCTCAAAGCAGGACCTATACCAGGACCCATTGAGAAGGCTATATAATCTATATCGCCAATTCTTAGCTTTGCCTTGTTTAAGGCACGTCTAATTATATCGGGAGCAACGGAAGCATGGTGAGCTAGAAGATCCGTAGGCCGCATTCCTCCCTCCTTCGGCACGTAGGTATCTCTCTCATTAGCTAAAATAAAGGGATATTCGTCTTTCGCTATACCCACGCCAAAAGTATGGGCGGTAGACTCGATACCTAAAACAAACATTACTTACCTTTCCTACCTACATATTCAGTATATTTACATTTTCCGCAAGACCATCTTTCAACGGGTTTCATATGATGCGCCATTATGCTACCGCATCTGGGGCACTTCTTGTTCTTTAGCTTTATTTCTTCACCTTGAACTTCATAATAAAGCCTAACTACGGCTTTAGATCCTCCTTCCTTTTTGTTAGCCATTCTTCTTACCTCCCTTCTGGGATTTAGTTCCTGCATCTCTATCTAATATATGTTTTAGTTCCATTCTCTTCATTGTCTCCTCCGAGTCATAAACATGAACACTAGCTAAACTATAGCCTGCACCATAAGGTGTATCTATTTTCCTGACTACCACTAGTCCTTCCTTCGACTGCAAAAGCGAGGCAATTCCATTCCTAAGCTCCTTTCTGGATGGAGTCGAGCCGCCTATATGATAGATCCTTACTGTTAACTCTTCTCTACCTATTACGCTGTTCTTAACCCTCTTTTCTACTACGCCTTCAGCCTTTTCAGAAAGCTTAACCTTCATTTCAGACAAGGTAATCATCAATTAATGTCATGTGTAAGTTTTAAAACTAACGGATATCCCTCAGTATGTCCTCAGCGACCTTTCTACCTGAAAGTAACATTGCACCGAATATAGGTCCCATTCTCGGTAGACCTCTAACCTCAGCTGTAGCCATGCCTGAGCTATAGAGCCCTTCAGCTACCTTGCCTGAATTTACGACTACCAATTCCTCAGCTATCTCGCTATACGCTGACTTCTCTCCAGGTATTTGAACGTTAAGCTCTGGTAATTTTCTTGAAGCAACGGAGATAATTTCTGCATCGTGTCCAGTTGCATCCAATACAGCCTTGGCAGAAACGAATAATGGATCAACGTGAAGTCCAGACATCTGAGTGGATGTCCATTCAACGGCGACTCCAGCAACCCTTAGCGGGTCTTCCCTGAATATTACATCGTCTACTGTTACACCGTGGAGAATCTTAACCCCAGCATCTACTGCAGCTGCTCCCAGTTTAGCCATGAACTCAGCGGTATCCACTATGAAAACTCCGCTTTCAACCTCTGTCATTCTTACTCCTATCTCCTTTAGTATCTCCTCTGCAGGACTCTCAATTACCACCTTGTGAAAGTTCATGACACCACCTCCTATACCTCCCCCGAAGCTTAATCTTCTCTCGAAAACTACCACCCTCTTCCCAGCCTTAGCCAAATAATATCCAGCGGTCATACCTGAGGGACCAGCCCCAACTATCACAACGTCTGAATCCACTATGTTCATCCAATCTTCCATTGTATATTTAATAATATATTGACTAATTTTCTTCTCATCTATCTGCTTGATTTTAACTTCTTGCATGCGTAAAGTGATTATAACTAGCTTATAAACTAACTTATAAAAGGAAATTCGATAAATAATTTATTAATTTATGAGATGTTCAACTATTATGCCATTAAAAATTGAATATGACACTACGTCAATAAAATGTGACTGGTGTAAACAAATAATTAAAGGAAAACCTTTAACTGTTAAGACGTGTTGCAACAATAAGCCGTGGGTTTTCTGTAGCGAAAGGTGTTACAGACAATGGATAACGGAGTGGCTAAGAAGACAGGAACAAATAAAGGGAAAGAGGAAAACGGGCAAGTTATTGTAGGAATAACGGGAGCGAGCGGAATAATATATGGTATAGAAACCGTTAGATGGCTCAAAAGATTAGGATATAAACCTTTAGTTATAATATCTAGAGCCGCAGAGCGTGTTGCAAGGATAGAGAACGATTTAGACTTGAGGGAAACTATAGGAAAGGAAGCTGCGTTTTACATGGAGGAGGAGATAGATGCTCCAACTTCAAGTTCAAGCTTCACCATAAAAACGTTAGGCATGGTAATAGTACCGTGTAGCATAAAGACGCTTGCAGAAATAGCAGGAGGTATGTCCTCTAACTTAATATCAAGATCCGCATTAAACTACTTGAGAACTGGGGGTAAACTTATCCTTGTTATAAGAGAAACCCCTTTAGGTGCCATAGAACTTGAAAACGCCCTAAAGTTAGCTAGATTGGGATCAATTATACTACCTGCCTCCCCTGGATTCTATGTCAAACCTAAGACTGTGGAAGATATGGTCAATTTCATAGTTGGAAAAGCTTTAGATGTTCTAGGAATAAAACACGACATTTACGAGGCATGGAAGGGAACGAGAGAACCTAATTTTGAATAATTCTTTAATAAATATTAAAAAAAGGTAAGTATCATTTCTTTAAGTAAAACGTGCAACACGTTGACCCTAGACAAAACTACGATAATTTAAAAAATTAAGGAAAAACATAAACTTTACCCCCAACAATCAAAAATGCATGGTTTAAGATCATGCATGCTGTCATGATTTTGCTTAGATGATATCTATATCTCTTTTTCCAAACTTCTTCGATATTATGTCTTTTACTTTATCTACCTCATCGTCTCCAGCTAGATCCTTCTCTAAATCGTCTTCATTCTTTCTAGAGTTCGCAAAGGCACATTTGTTTCCAGGCAAAAGAGCTCTCTTCTCGCAGTATGCGTACTGGCAGTCGCCAGTAATGCAAGTATCGCCTACCCATCTGCACCAACCTACCTTTTGTGGATTACCCTTGTTGTACTTCTGTTGTATTAAAAGAGCTTTCTTATTGCACCTAAAATAAGGGCAAAGATAGTTACATTTACCCCCTACGGGTAGAGGTTTCGGCTCTCCCTGAAGGGGCACTTTATCGTTGAAACGAGCTTTATTTTGCTGATCTCTCAAGCAGATTAACCCCCATTCTACTTTTATATCAAGTTACATTTTTACCCATTTAAACATTACGTACTTTATCACGTCTCGTTGCAGATCTACCAGTCCCAAGACTAAGGTTTTCCTAGTACTATGGGATACCCTTCCAAAGCTCATAAGCTCAACTGGTGATATCCCGTTCTTTAGATCTAAGGCAATTACAACAAAAGGAGCGTGTTCTATTCCTGGCCCTATGGTGTATACTGCGAAGTCAGCTCCGAACTTAATCCCTGATCTTACAACGAACTTCCTCTTCCTTAGGTCGGAGTAAATTTTATAAAGAATATCGAATTTATCTACTCTCTCCTTTGCGTATTCCCTTAAAAACTGAGGTGAAACTGAGTTTCCCTGCTTGTCTACTACATTTATAACTGAGTTTTCTATTAGGTATAATGCTTCTACCAAAGATAACTCCAGTGGCCTGTCAATGTCATTAGGACCCTTCGGTTTAGATACACCAATGGGTTTACCAAAGAAACCGTTACCGTAAATTTTCTTCGCTTCCTCAACGTTAAGTATAACGACCCTGCTTTCAAGTAACAGACCTTGCATTTAGCTCCTCTCTAGAGCTAGATAAGTTACTGTGTCAGAAGAAACCTTCAACAAGTCCTCCGAATCTTCTAGTCTGTCAGCAACGTCCTTAGCCAACATAATGTAGACCAAATCGTTACCGCTCTTTTCATAAAGTTTCAGTTCAAAGCTTCTATACAGTTCGTCAACGTCCTCTTCCATTCTCACTACAGCCTTCGAGCTCTCGAGGCTCTTATTTGGATTCACCGATAGAAGTCTAATGGATTCGCTGAGTTGTGTTATGGTAGCCATTAGCTTTTCAGCCATAACTACTAACAGCCTATAAGTAACGTCGTCCATCTTGTTTCCCCTCGATAGAATAACGCTATATCTGTAACCCGCCGCATCTATATTTTGGGCGCTCCTTTCAAGATTGTTTAAAATCTCGAGGTAGAGATCACCATCTTGAATTGCCTCTCTAACGCGAATTATGTACTCTCCTAACTTGTACTTGGTGACCTCCACATCATCCTTCACACTACTTATCTTTGAATACACCTGAAGTGGATTAACATTCAACTCCTGATTTGTAAGCAGTTCGTAGAATATTCTTATTTCATCTAGCACTTTAGAGCATATTTGCTGTAGTTGCTCTTCTATGGTTAGGTTTGCTATACCTCCACTCATCGTTATAAATCAGCCCAAAGGGTTTAAAAACTAAATCTAGAAATGTTGTTTAAAATTCTTTGAATTTGGTTTACATCTTTTTCCAGATCGTTTTGTATACCTCTCTTCGTTAGGCTATCCTTGAGCTGCATCAGCATTTCCTTCTCTTCTTTTAATCCGACAGTCATTAAATAGTTCAGAATGCCCAAAGCCTCTTCCTTCATGTTTGTTTCCGACATAGACTCTACGTTCTGAGTTATTACGTTAATACCGCGTTCCAAATCCCTCCTAACTCTCCTCATCCTCTTGATAAGCCTTTCAGCTTTTTCCACGTCAAATTCAGGAATCTCAATCATATTCTGAAGTTCGTCCAAATAGAAAGAGTGATCCTTTATTATAGTCTCAAATTCAAAAAGAATTCTACTTACTTTTGTATCGCTCATTGAGATGCCCTCACAGTAACGGTGCTATTGTCCATCAAGCCTAACTCTATCATGTCTGGCGAACTAGCCCATATCTCATAATCAACTATTCCTTCTTGTACTACCGCCTTAAACTTCTCCCTTCTTCCCTTAACTGAAATTTCCAATGAGCCCTTTATGGACAATTCTGACGCCAGCTTTGCAGATATCAATACAGTCCCTTTTCCTACGTCAGCCCTTTTCCTTATCTTGACTCGCTTCTCCTTTAGTCCCTGACGCGTATTTCCCTTTAAGGCAGAGGCAGGAGGTATTACGTTCAACAAGGACTTTATGTCCTCCTTCTTTTCCGAGTCCTCACTCATTGTTATCCGCCTTTTCTCCTATGTTATTGAGTTTCGTTCCGTTAAATAGCTTTTCTAAAGAGCAAACCAGAGAATTTACCTTTACCCTTGATTGCTCCCAAGTGTCCCTATCCCTAATTGTGACCGAGGCGTCATCTAACGACTGCGGATCAACAGTGATATCAAAGGGTATTCCTATTTCATCTGCTCTAGCGTATCTCTTGCCTATACTTCCGCTCTCGTCGTAAAGAACAGCGTACTGGGCCTGTAGTAAATCTCTGATTTCTTTAGCTTTCTTGATGATTTCTTCCCTTTCAAGTAGAGGAAATACTGCAACATCGTAAGGAGCAATATCCTTAGGTAAAGAAAGAATTATTCTATCCTTCTTTTCCTTATACGAGTTAACCACTACTAAATATAGGGACCTCTCTACTCCAAAGGAGGGCTCAACTACATGTGGGAAGAACTTCTCTCCATTTACTTTCTCTTCCCTTTCTGTTATGGAAACCACTGAGGAAATTGGAACCGAGTCTACCCTGAAGTCCTGCCTTATGAGTTCCTCTATTTGTTCTGCAGTCAGGCCGCTGATCTTCTTCATTATTTCCTTTCCTACGTCCTTTAAAGAAGAGATCTTTTGTTTATTTATTACTACAGTCTTCTTTTTAACTAATTGTGGAGTGTCATATTTTTTAAATACAGTTAGGTCCTGCCCGCTAATCCTTGAATGACCTGAAAGATCATAGTCTCCCCTGTAAGCATGGCCTGAAATCTCAACTTTTTCTCCTCCCACTATGGCTATCTGATCAAAGGTCTGCTTTGAGTAATGGGCCCTCTCTTGAGGTAACTTTTCCTCGAAGAAGAACTCGTTTATACCCAAGGAGTTCACGAACCTTGAGGCCTTTGCCATCCAGTAAGCCATCCAAGGATGAACTACGACTTTTTCGTTCACAAGTTCTTTGACGGTGAAAATGTCCAGTTCCTCTCTTCCAGCTTCCTTGGTTTGTGCCCTAAGTATCTTGACCTTATCGTTTTCTAAATCAGCCAATGGAACGTCCGTTTCCTTTGGGTCCATGAAGAACTCTACCTCCATTATAGAGAATTCTCTCATCCTCACTAGTCCTTGCCGGGGGGAGATCTCGTTTCTAGCAACCCTTCCTATTTGAGCTATACCTAAAGGTAAACGTTGCCTATAGCTCTCGAATACCCTCTTAAATGCGGTGAACATACCTTGAGCTGTCTCTGGCCTAAGGAATCCCCTTTCTCCGGTATAAGGACCTATTGTTGTCTCAAAAAGTAAGTTGAAATACCTTACTTCGCCGAGATCTCCACCGCAGCTGGGACACTTTATTCCGTTTTCCTTTATGACTGAGTCTAACTGGCTGGGAGAGAGGGACTCCACGTTTTTATGTAATATTTCTTCCACCAAATGATCTGCCCTGAATACCTTCTTACATTTGGAGCATTGAACCACCGGATCTGTGAAGTTCTTTAAGTGACCGCTGGCTTCAAATACCTTTTCAGGGGTAATCATCGGAGTCTCCACTTCCACTACCATTCCCATGGTAGATTCGACGAAGTACTTCCTCCACAAGCTTACTATCTTGTTCTTTATCATAGTGCCTACTGGTCCGATGTCATAGAGTCCTGCAATTCCCCCGTAAATTTCGTAAGAGGGCCAGAATATTCCTCGTCTTTTGGCTAACTCTACCGCCTTATTATATACGTCACTCACATGAGTTAGACCTACAGAGAGTTTATAAAGTTCCTTCATTTATGACCACTATGAGCGATCCGAGGTTACTTTACCTTAACGAAAGCTCAAGGAAATTTGGAGGCTTTGAGAGAAAAGACTCAAAGTTCACGGTAGTAGGTCTACCAATGGATATAACTAGTAGCTACAGACCGGGGAGTAGATTTGCACCGGCCTATATAAGGGAAGCTACTCAATATATAGAATTTTTCTCCCTTAGATCTAATGTTAATGTAGCAGATATAGGCTTCTATGATGTAGGAGATATAGTGATGCATCCCTCGTCTGTGGAGGAGAACTTGAAGAGAATATCCGAGGTAATAAGTTATTATCAATCTCAAGGTAAAATCACGGTATCAATAGGAGGAGAACATACAGTAACGACTGGCGTCATTAAGGGAGTAATACAATATCATAGAAAGAACCTTTGTGTACTTAGTTTCGATGCCCATTTGGACTTGAGGGATGAATACATGGGTTACAAATATGATCACGCATGCGTGATGAGAAGAATATCCGAGATGGGAGTAAAGGTAGTAGAAGTAGCAACTAGGGCTGTAGGTAAGGACGAAATAGAGTATGCAAGTAGAGAGGGCATACCTTTCATCACAGCCAAAGAGGTTAAGTTGCTAGGTCACAGAGAGGTTGCAAGGAAAGTCAGTAAGACACTTGAGGAATGCTCCTCAATTTATATATCTTACGACATGGATGGGATAGATCCGAGCTTTGCCCCTGGAGTCGCTACTCCGGAACCAGAAGGTATTGATCCTACTACGGTTTTGGACATAATGTCGCTCATAGTCGACAAAAGAATAGTAGGATATGATGTAGTAGAGGTGTCTCCTCCATACGATCCGTCTGGAATTACTGTAGTTCTAGGTTCCAAACTAATTCTAGAAACTACAGCTGCTGTAGCTAAAGCAACACAACAATAAAAATTTAGAATAGAAATAATTGACATTATTTAAAAACTCATACATTTTTAAGTTGCCTTTACGGTCTTTATTCCCGGTCTTCTAACCATGTAAATTATCTTGTAACCGCAGTATGGACATCTTATACCAGGTAATACTTTCAACTGCTCGTCAGAAAAGGTTTTCCAACATCTACCGCATCTATAATTTGCCATAGACTAAAACCTAATAATTCAGCTTTTAAGCTTTTCACATGAAATGCCATAGAAAAGTTAAAATGGAGGATACTTAAAGTCTTATTTGAGAATGGCAGATAATCTGTGCGGAGGCTTACCCGCAGATATATGTGAGCAATTAAATAAGGAGGAGCAATTTATAAAAATTAAATTAGAAAAAAGAAGATATGGAAAAGAGGTTACAATAATAGAAGGGTTAGCAGATTCAGACGAAGAGCTAAGAAAGAAGGCCTCAGAGCTAAAGTCTAAACTAGCCGCCGGTGGTACAGTGAAGGATGGAAAGATTATAATTCAAGGAGACCATAGAGAAAAAGCTAGAGAAATACTGATAAAGATGGGATACCCAGAATCTAACATTTTAACCATAGAATAGGTGTATATCCAAACGTAATTTATAATTTAATTATTACTTCTTAAATTTAATGTTAATTTTTAGATTTTTACGTTTGTTGAAGAGTTCTTCTCTTTTTTACAATCAAGTTTAAATATTTCTATAATTTACAACTAAGAAAAGTTTTCGATTTAAAACAATACTATATAACGAAGTAAAATATTTCTTTCTTCTTTAAAAAAGAAATGGAATAAAATTTAAATGTTATTGCGTAGGTATTTGTATTTTTAGTTCATTTATCAACTCTTTATATCTGTTCCTTACTGTAACCTCAGTAACACCAGCCACTTGTGCTATCTCTTTCTGAGTTCTCCTATCGTCGTTCTGAAGCGCTGCTATGTAGATTGCTGCAGCTGCCAAACCGGCCGGATCCTTCCCTGCAGTAAGGCCAACTGTCTTAGCCTTATCTAATATCTCTGCTGCAGTCTTCATTACAGCTCCGCTAAGGCGAAGCAATGATCCTATTCTTGTGACGTAATCCTTAGAGTCACTTACTGGAACTTCAACGTCGAGCTCTCTAAGTAAAAGTCTATAACATCTAGCCACCTCCTTCCTGTTTGCCTTCGTGTATTGAGATATTTCATCTAAAGTTCTAGCTATCTTCATTCTCCTGCACGCTGCATATATTGCAGCTGCTACTACGCTCTCTATGCTCCTTCCTCTTACTAGACCTTTCTCCACTGCCTTCCTGTATATTAGGGCTGCCTCGTCCTTTACGGACTTAGGTAAGCTTAGTAGGTTTCCTATACGCTCCAGCTCATTCATCGCCTGAGCTAGGTTACGGTCTATTGAGCTTTGAATCCTGGCTCTTATCTGCCATTTCCTCCAACGTAGAGCCTCCAACCTTCTTCTGGGATCAAGTGTCCTGCCCATTGCGTCCTTATCCTTCCAATCTATAAGGGTCGATAGACCCCTATCATGTATAGTCTGGTTTAGAGGACCTCCCACCCTGCTTCTCTTCTCCTTCTCTTCAGGAGTGAAAGCCCTCCACTCTGGACCTTGATCTATAGCTCTCTCCTCTATGACCTCTCCGGTTTCAGTACAGATATACTCTCCCCTTTCCGCGTCGAAAATTATTTTATCTTGTGGACATGGAGATGAGCTGAACTGAGAATCCTTTTCCGAATCTTGAGACATGTGTTGACCACCTAAAGG
>Ga0105111_1000077_pt1 | contig 12153 bp, 12 predicted proteins | sample BED_Slide_host_7_FD_79140 | JGI IMG/M metagenome (GOLD analysis project Ga0105111, IMG submission 79140) | Extremophilic microbial mat communities from Yellowstone National Park, USA - BED_Slide_host_7_15 | ecosystem: Environmental > Aquatic > Thermal springs > Hot (42-90C) > Microbial mats ...
CTATATAAAGTAGCTCCAATATATAATAAATTGACTCAAGGTTATTGGTATTTCCTCAATTTTAGCACTGGTTCGCAGCTAAGTAGCCCTAACTTGAATATGCTAATTACACTATATCAATCATATGGTGGTAAAATCACTGAACAGCAATTTACACCTGTAGGTGTTTCAAGCGGTAATGGTTACGCTTCCATAATACAGTTCGGTAATTCATCTTCTATAAATATCATATCCCAAGCAGTTTTATCTACTGAACAGAGTAAATCTTCATCAAACGCACCTATATATAACGTCACTGACCAGTTACTTGAAAACGGGCCCTTATTCAACAATACTTATAATCTGAATTGGACAATATCTCATGCACAGAATCAGTTATACTCTATAGCTTACTGGTATTTCGTAGCTAATTACTATCCTACTCCATCTCAGGTTCAGGCAATAGTTTGGTATTATAAAAGTAACGTGCTTAAGCAAGCTTACATAAACGAGAATGGATATAATACGTGGATATTGATATAACAACTGTTAAAATAGAGTGATTTTAAGTGTTTAATGTAACAGACTCAGTACAAAATGGAATATTGTTATTTTTACTAATGATATCACTCTATATCTTCTTTTTTCTGAAATAAAATTATATAAATTGAGAAAAAATAACGTAATTAAATCCTTATCATATAAAACATTAACAGTATTGAAAATTCTATTTAGTAATAATGTTTATGTCATTCTCGCTTGCACTAATAGAATATGGATTGTACCTTTACGTTTCCTTTTTCGATTCAGTGGGTATTATAAATTCCATCTACTCATTTAGAATTAAAAGCATAAACATAGTTTACGTTACCGTTGGAATTTTAGATCTGTCTATATCATATTATTTATTTTACTCATCCCTTTTAATATAAAAAACTTAATTAAAATTTTCTACATTGGATAGATGCATCTTTGAATAAGATTTATATAGACAGAAGTTAACTTATCACATAGTGAATTAAAGAGGTAATTACAAGGGTATAAGCGATATAGCAACTACCTTAATTCTGGTAGATGCTTTCGTACTTATCGTGTTGATATTCCTAGGAATTTTCTTCGGTTATCTTCATGCGCCTGCATCAGCAAAAGCAGTCGGTACTGGAATGGTTGTGTATAATAATGGTTATTATATAGTCATTATATACGTTGATTCTTCCGGGAGCCTACAAATAAATTCAGCCACTGTTTGTAGAACTAACGTTAAAGCACTAAATAACGCCTCACTTACTCAAGGTGAGAATACAGTAGAGTTACTATTTCCTTTCTCACCTTAATTTTTACCCCAAGAAGGAGAAACTTATCAAATCCTATTAGGATTGAGCAACGGACTGACTATCATAGCCAACGTAATTTTTCTGGGAAACGTTCAACTACCCTCTACGATAACTTCGGCTACGACAACATTTACAACATCTACTCAAACTACAACTACAACATCAACAACTACTACAACTCAGACCACGAAAAGTACTACGCAACCAAAAACCACAACATTAACATCTAATACTAACGCAAACAGCGTGACAAAAACAAGTTCAAGCACTAGCTCTCAATCATCAACTACTTCGTCGCCCTCCTCATCTAAACCTCCGACAATACTAATAAAGAATTTATCTGATGTATTAGTAGACTTATCCCGATATCTTTAATATTACTTCTTGAAATACATTACTCTAGAAACTTATTCGATAAATAAGTAATTTTGCCTTCTCACTTATTACTTTTATTTTAGTTTTCGGTATGTTGGAAATTGAGAACTAATAATATAACCATCATAGAGCAGTTATCAAAAGTAATACTTAAATAAGCCGCGGCCGGGATTTGAACCCGGGACCTCTGCCTGTCTGCCCTGTATACCAGGGCAGCGCTCTAGCCAGGCTGAGCTACCGCGGCATTTAAAAATTGCCTTGAATGGAATATAAAATCTTCGCCCCGACTAAAGCAGCCCCATATTTTAATATTTGCTGAAAGGCTAGTAGGTCACACTCACTCCTAGAATATAAAAGTTTATATAGAGTTTTAGTATATATATACCTAACTAGTGAGGCGTTAATAATGACAGTCACAGCATCGAGCTTCGTAGAGAAGCATACTAGTGAGTATCTGGAGAGGCTAAGCCTGAGTCGTTGTTGGCTCTTTAACTTTAACGTGATAAATGACAAAGAGGCTTTTCTTAAGAATGTAATATTCAGTAAATACAGCACAGTGGGATTCGTAACAAATGTGAATAGAAAAGATAAGGCAAAAGAATTAGTTGAGATTTCTAAGAAGTATGGTGTAGTAGCTGTTGCGTATTTGAGTGAAACGCTTAATGAACAAAACTTTCTTGTGTGCGTTAAAAGTAAGTAGTTTATGTAGAAAACTAAGTATTTTAACTGAGTGTTATCATAACCTTATTTCAATCCCGCCAAAAAAGATCGAGGGCTTTCTGTTCTATTAACCGACAATTTTTGTGAATTGAAATTTAAAGGTGTAGATTTAGAGGATCTACGTAAACTTATAATGATTTGATAATTTTTAATACCTTCACTTAAGGCTCTCTTTTCTGGGGAATTACTAACATGGACTTTAATAGCATGTTTCACTTATGAACATAAAATTACTACTTCTTCTTTTACCTTATCTTTTATTTTTTTCTCCTTAATTTCTTCACAAAATATATCTCTATATTCTTCAAAATCCTTGACGAATTCTTGTGCAATCTTAAGGGCTTTTTCCTGATCCAAGTGAGACAGAATTTCAACCTGAGTAGAGATTAAGTACGGGTTATCTGGGTCTATTTCTAAAGCCTTACTTATCTCTCTAATTGCCTCCTCTTTTTTCTCTAATTCAAGAAGTATTTCGGCCTTAGTCTCGTAATAATATGGATTGTCAGGGTTAATTGTAATTGCCTTATCAAGATATTCGAGTGCCTTTTTATGCTCTCCCATCTTGTAATAAGTAAAGCCTATAGCGTAAAGGTTCTCGTCTTTTTCAATACCTTTTTCATACTCCTTTATAGCATCCTCATATTTACCGAGTTTAAAGAGTATATCGCCCTTAAGTTTACGCATCGACTCATCTTCTTTTATTATTATAGCTTTGTTAATAGCGTCTAGAGCCTCTTTATACCTTTCCAGCTCATAGAGAGTGTTAGCCAAGTAGTAAAGGAACTCTGGGTCGTATTCAAGCTGCTTATTTGTCTGTAACACTTTTTGCATCTCCTTTAGGGCTCTTTCCAATAACTCGACGTCTTGTTGATCATATCCTAGAGAATAAAGTATGTAACTATAAAGGGTAGAAAATCTTGGTTCATTACCAGTCCTCTTAGCCTTCTCCGCAAACCTTAATGCTTCTCTTAAATTCCCGTTCTTGAAATAGATAAGGGCTAAGTAGTAAAACTTTATTGGAGAGTCTTTCTGTCCCATAACTAGGTTTAAGGCATCTTTATATTTTCCTTCTTTTATAAGCTTTTCTACTTCTTCCACATGGGATTTGTTGTACTCGTGTTTAAAACTTTAGCGCGACGAGGATTGGAAAAAGATAGTCGATTTTGTAGAACTTTATATCAATAGTGTAATATCAACTAATTAAATTTTACTACAAAGAAAAATAGGGAATAATTTTTTGAAGTAATAAAATGTAATATATGACTTTTTTAACTTTTCTAAGTAAGTTATTTTCACATTCATGTCTAAATTTTTGAAATAATTAGAATTAGATATTTAGATGGATTGAAGGGATAAATAGCATCTAGATGAAGATAAGTAAGCATTGTTTAATTTATCTTCGCAAATTATTTAACCCAATATGAAGTCATTTTCTATTTTTCACTTGATAAAGCAGATAATTACTACGAAGCAAGACTTTTTAATTAAACTGAAATCGATGAAATAGTTCTCAACTTTTTGTAAATAGATAATTCTTAGTATATATTTTCAAATCTTTCAACTTCATCTTATCGATTTCCTTCAACTTCTCATTTATCTTTCTTAAATAGTCTTTACTGAGCAGTGTTTTAACTCCTTCCATCTCTTCTTCTCCTCTCTGAGTAAGTCTAACTTGACTCCTAGTTAAATATAGAAATTTATTCTTAACCAGAGCGTTCAAGTGAGACTCAATTCTAGGACTGTAAATGAAGTATAACTTTCCCCATCTAAACGTGAATAGGGGGTTCTGAACTGCGAGAGAAGAAGATATCATATCGTATATGAAAAAAGCGTTCACGTATAACTTATATTTTTTCTCCGTACGTTTCCCGTTCATAGCTAAGAAAATTAAGTTGTCTATCGTTATATCGTAATCAACTTCCTCTTCTTCGCACAAGTTATCCCGACTATTAGCCAAGTACTTCAGAATATAATATGCACTTTCACAAGACCCGAATTTTTCTATCTCCTCGATCGCCTCATTGATCAATTGGAACATTCTGCTGTTTTTCATTCTTCTTCTCCTCCAGTTCAACTATTGTCATTACTACCCCAGAGTGCGGGAACAAGTGGGGGAAATTACCCCTTGCCTCACACGTCTTGGGGTCTATATGTTCACCTATTAGGCCCAGAGGGGAGGAGCATTGCCTAATTCTATCCAATAACTCCAATGCCTTACCCTCTTGGTTTAACCTTACGTAAACTCTCGCCATCCACAGAGTCACTAACGTAAAGGGATTTACGGTAAAGCCCATGAAGTCCTTTCTGTACCTTAAATATAAACCTTCCCCCACTTTCAACTCCTTTTCTATTCTATCTAGTGTGTTCAGAAACACTTTATCTTCGGCTTTTATGAAATCGTAGAGAGGTAACGTTAAGAGTGCGGCATCTATTTCATCTCCACCATAATACCTTATAAAAGACCCGTCTTTTACTCCGTTCCTTATTACATCCTCTCTTATTTCATTAGCTATGTTCTTCCATTCTTCAGCCAGCTCGCTATAACCGAGTGCTGAAGCCAGTTTTGAAGCCCTATCCATCGACACCCAACTCATGACTTTAGTATGGGTGTAATGTCTTGTCACTCCCCTTTCTTCCCATATGTCGGTACTCGGTTCTCTCCATGAGGATTTAACCCAAGACGCTATTGACTCAATAGCCCAGAAGTTCCTATCAACATAATCATCATCTTCAGTCTCCTTATAATACGTGTACAAGGCGTTCATAAATTCTCCTTCCACGTCCATTTGTATTTGTAAATAAGCTGCGTTGCCGATCCTAACGGGTTTACTATTGAGGAATCCGCTTAGCCAATCAAGAGTTTCCTCAGCTGGAGGTGGTGTACCGTCAATTGTATAAAATGGATGATCGAAGCTCTTTGAGGAGGGATCTAAAACACTAATTAAGAAGTCTAATGTCCTCCTAGCATAGTTAGTTAACCCAGCCTTAACTAGAGCCTCTACAGCGTAAGAGGAGTCCCTGACCCAGACAAACCTATAGTCCCAGTTTCTGCTCTCTCCGACTATTTCTGGGATCGAAGACGTAGGAGATGCTATAATTCCTCCCGAAGGCTTATAGTACATTCCTAGAATCACTGATAGGGAGCGGTAGTACATATCTCTCAGAACGTTCACTTTTCTCGCTCTGGACAGTTCCTTTTCCGTATTGTTTATCAGTTTCGAGAAGGCTTCGTAAGGCATAGAATACACAAAGCCTTTTTGGCTAAAGAGTCCGTATCTCAAATCTTTTGAATAGAGTAAGTAGAGGTATCCCCTTCCAGGCTTAATAGTGATCTCGTAAGGGGATTTTATTTCAAAGTTCCCGTATATTAAGAGCTCTAAGCCTTCCTTCGACAAAGGGTTTTTGTAGACAACGCCTTTGTCCTCAACTATTTCAGTTCCAGCATTAATTAAACCGTAATTGAAAACGGGTCTGACGACGGCTCTCAACTCCACTTCACTATCGTAAAGTCTTATGATCGCAGGTAAGGAGAGGGGAAGAAAGTCTATTACTTTCGCCTCTCCCGAAGTAGTCTTGAAAGAGGTCTTAACTACTAGTGAATAACCTAAGTACTCTTGTTGCACTTTGTACTCGTTTGATAAAGGGGTAAGTAAAAAGTAACCACCTTTTTCGCTATCAAGAATTTTGGTGAAAACTGAAGGTGAATCATAACGAGGTATGGGAAACCACTCGATACTTCCGTTTACCTCAAGGGCCGATGTTAATCCGTTAGATAGGAATGTGTAATTCATGGTATCATAATCTGAGCTTACTTTTTTAAACATGATAGCTAATATTACTTATTACGCCATGGTTTCAGTAGCAATTAATACTCAAACTCCTCCCATAAGGTTCAGACAGACCTACCGAGACCTCGTTGAGAAGTACGGTTACCTTGAGTTGCCCATAGACTTATCTACCATAGACAGCTCTGACTACTACATTTCTGTTGGCGGAGTTGCCAAGATGATGATGGCGATATTAGATAAGTTTTCAAAAGCTAGATGGGTGTCTCTAGGTCCTGGCTACCCTCCGGAGGTTATTTACAACCGTAAGGAGTTTTATTTCATCGACGTCCAACCGGAGACACTTAAAGGTTACACGGAGTTCAAAGAGGGGATATACAACGAGTCCCACGGTCTGACTAAGTACGAAATTCAACCCTTCCACTACATCTCGTATGCCGATTATAACTGGCTATCCGCTAAGAAACTTCTACAATTTTATAAGGACACTGACATTTACTTCATCAACGATTTTCAACAGCTCTTAGTAGGAGGGATTATAGGCCCCTCTGCTCCAGCTGTGCTCTGGTATCACATACCCTTCATACCAGAGATCCTCTCTAGAAAGATCAGGGATTTCATTGTAAAGTCCTTTGAGGGCTTTGACTACGTGATAGTCAGTACGAAGAGGGACTTAGAGGGGTTGTTAAGAGCAGGAGCCAGAACAAAGGTTAAACAGATATATCCCTACATAGACACGTCGTTATATAAGAAACCGGGGAAAGGAGAGGTTGAAAAGGTAAGGGATAAATACGGTCTTAAACCTGACGATAAGGTGGTAACTGTAGTAGCTAGGATGGATCCCATGAAGAGTCAAGACGTGGTTATAACAGCTATGAAGGAGGTAAAAACCCCTAACGTAAAGTTACTACTGGTTGGAAACGGAAGTTTTACTAGCGGGGCTCTAGGAACAGGTAAGGCCAGTTCATGGGTGAGGAAGCTAAAGGCTCTGGCTCAGAACTTAGGAGTCTACGATAAAGTAGTATTCACCGGTCATGTAGACGACGAGGAACTGTTTACAATATATGCGATTTCAGATGTAATTGTATTGCCATCTAGGATAGAGGGTTTCGGACTCGTAGTTTGTGAGGGCTGGGTTTACGGTAAGCCTGCAATAGTGAGCTCAGGTGCGGGTGTAAGTGAGTTAATTATAGATGGGGCTAACGGGTATATCTTTAGGAGTGGTGACCATCAGGAATTAGCACAAAAAATAGATATTGTCTTGAAAGACCCCGATAAATATGGGCTGATGGGAAAGGAGACCGTGAAGAAATGTGATGTAAACTTTGCTTTTGAACAAATAAAAGATGTCTTTGTTGAAGCTATGAAGGATTATGGAAGGTAAAAAGTATTGATGATTCTTTATTTACTCTCGGTTGGCTTTATTATGATAGTACCGTTTTCTGCGTCTACTTGTAGCATGAACTTAGTACCGTGCTTTTCAACCATGGACTTTGGTATGTACAAGTTCAGTGGTAGTGTGTAGTACTCGTACTCATATGTCTTTCCTCTCACGGTCTTCTTTCCCACCAGTCTTTTAGCCTCTACTACTCTCTCTTTCATAAGATAACGTATTACGTCTGACTTTTTAAACCTTATTCCTAATGTTTTTAATAACTTTACAATAGTTAAGGATGGCAGTCTATCCTAACTTTTCTAAAATTTTTAGCTCAATATGATAAAAAATGAATTCAGTAAAAGGGAGCAAATTCAATTGCTTATAACTACATGTCATGATCAGTACACGTTGGATGATGAGCACCGGCTGTCATGAGTTAATGATATAAATTACACTCAATGCTGATCTTAATGAACCCGGTTCACATATTAGCTAAGGAAGGAGAAGTCGCAGAAAGAGTCTTAATAGCAGGTGACCCAAGTAGGGTTAAACTACTCTCAACTTTATTGGAAGAACCCAAGCTTGTAAACGAGAACAGAGGTTTTCTAGTCTACACCGGCAAATACAAGGATGTTAAGGTAAGTATTGCGACGCATGGAATAGGTGGTCCCTCGATAGCCATAGTCCTCGAGGAATTAGCGATGTTAGGTGGGAAGGTCTTCATTAGGTACGGTACAGCCGGAGCTTTAGTCCCCGAGTTGGACAAAGGAGACTACGTTATAGTTACTGGGGCTTCTTACAACCGGGGTGGTCTCTTTCACCAGTATTTCAAGGAGGACGCATGTATCTCATCCACTCCCGATTTTGACGTATTGTTAGCACTGTATAACTCGTTTAAGGCTAAGGGGCTTAAGTTCTTTACCGGCAATGTATTCAGCAGTGATGCATTTTATGCAGAGGACGAAGACTTCACAAAGAAGTGGTCTGAAAGAGGTAATATAGCTGTTGAGATGGAGTGTGCTACTCTTTTCGCACTTAGTAAGTTAAGGAAATTGAAGAGTGGGGCAGTTGTAGTGATCTCCGATAGTTTAGTCAAGGGCGGGTGGATAAGTAAGGAGGAGCTGGAAAAGAAAGTAATGCAAGGAGCTAATGCGATACTTGACGCACTGATCAATTTATAAAATTTCCACCGTTGTATTTTCCATAATGAGTAAGTTAATAAGAGACCCTATACACGGTTACATAGAAATAAGCGACAAAGTTCTGCCAATCATTTCTCACCCTTATTTTCAAAGGCTCAGGTACATAAGTCAAAACGCTTTAGCTCACATGGTATATCCCGGGATGAGACATACACGTTTTGAACACAGCCTGGGAGTGATGTACCTTATAAAGGAGTTTCTGCAATACGTTAAAAAGAACAGTGAAGGACTAGATTTTGTAGACGAGGACTACGTCGAACTTGTAGGTGTAACCGGTCTGCTTCACGACATAGGACATTTAGCCTTCTCCCACACTTTTGAATCGGCCTTACAAGTTACTAGGGACGTTTACGGGATTACAAACATAAATTACCAAGGTAAAAAGACCCATGTCTACAACGGGATTAGCGTAATCGAGAACGAGCTTACGTGTATACTCGAAAAGAACTTTTCATCTCACAGTGACCCCGTGAAGTTCGTCATCAACGTACTCAGAGAAGAACCTAAAAACGAGGAGGAAAAACTAGCCTTGCAACTTGTTTCCAACTTCGTTGATGCAGACAGAGGAGATTACTTACTTAGAGACTCCTACTACGCTGGTGTTGGCTACGGTTCTTACGACGTGGAGAGGTTGAAGAGGGTATTGACTTATGTTGACGGTAAGATAGCAGTTCTCAAGAAGGCTATCCCGATCGTTGAACAGTTCCTTTTAGCTAGGATGTACATGTTCGAAAACGTTTATTTCCACAGCGTAGTCGGCATGTATAACTCAATACTATCCCACGCAATAGCTAAGTTAATTTCAAAAGGTAAACTCGTACTAGACAATTTGCTCCACATAACGGATTTTAATGTTCTTGCCTCTATATCGGTAATGGAGGATCAGAAGTTCCCCCAAGCAATATTCTTCCGTTCAGGGTACAAGAGGATAAAGAAGGATATTGAAGGTGATTGTCTCAACGATATCGATAAGAAGGAGATAACCGAGTTGAGTAGGGAAACTGAGGGTGGTGTAATATATTACGAGTTCTTCGACACTCCATATAGAGAAGAAGGAGAGGCCGTCTACATATTTGATGGAGAGAATATGTATCAACTGTCGAAATTCTCCAATTTGATCAAAGCAGTCAAAGATCTAAAGAAGGCGATAATAGTCTATCACGTAAACCAGACTGAAAAGGTCAAAAAGTATGAAAGAATAATTGATGAGTGCGCAAAGTCTCATCAGAATCCTAGTTGATGATTTTAGGCCCTGAGCCAACTCTCGTTACGAAGTAATTTGCAATTCCTAACTGCTTTATGAAGTTTATGACTTCATCAACGTGTTTTTCAGTAGTGAAAATATGGGGGTTAGGACCTGCGTCAAAAGTGTAACCTGCTATTCCGCTATCCTGAATCCACTCCATTATCCTAAAAGAGGTGTCATTAAGATAGAAAAATGAGGGCCAGCTGTCAAGTATCACAGCATGCATATTGTTACTGTGCCTCATAGTCCAGTAATAAAACCTCTGCTCGTCTTTTTTTGCTATAGAATCTATAACGTCTTTTAACGAATTTTCTACGAACTCCACCCTGCACTTCATCAAAGCCGAAGTCTCGGAAGTCCTTATCATCCCCTTACGTGAGGACACCTTCTTCTTGCTGGACGAGACAATTGGTATGACGTCTATCAATTCCTTCCAGTGATATTCGGGGAATATTTGATAACAATACGAGTCCTCTCCGTCGTCTCTTTCACCTTTAGTCCAAAGGACGAAACCCCCTACCGTACTCCTGCATGCACTGCCAGAGCCTATCCTAGCTATCTTAGACAACTCTTTTTGGTCTAGACCAAGACCCAAGGCACTATTAGCTGCATAGACCAGAGCTGCAATACCAGCTGCTGAAGAAGCGAGACCAGCGGCCTTAGGGAAATTGGACTGAGAAATCACTTTCGCATAAATATCTTTACCGTAAATCTTGCGAAATATCTTTAACACTCTACCGCTATATTCCTCGACCTCCTCTGGGCTCGCCTTTTCCCCGTTTATGATCACCTCGTCTTTATCGAACTCCTCATCGAAGATCACCTTAGTCCTGACCTCTAAACCCTGTAAAGTTACGGATAGTGAGGAGTTAAGAGGCAAGTTAAGTTCTTCATTTCTCTTTCCCCAATATTTGACTATCGCTATATTCGACGGTGCTATAGCTTCACCTTCATGCCTCAAATTTCAATCCCTCGTCTTCTTTAAGTGAGATCACCGAAACGCCTTTAATTTTACCCCACGCCTCTTTCACCCTTTCAAGGTTATCGCCAATTGCCACTACCGACTCACCTCCAGCTCCGGGAGAGAGAGAAAAGATAGCCCCCTCTCTTTCTGCTATTTCCTCCAATTTTCTGGTGAAATCGTTTTCAATCTTAACGTTAACTACTTCAGTAGCTAAGTTCATGAGCATGTTCCTAGCTAACCTTACGTGTTCAACAGCCTCTTCTAATCTTCCCTTTTCTATAAGTTCAATAGCAAACTTGTTCTCTTCTTCTATCATACCCATTATCTCCTTAAAACGCGGGTCCTCTTTTTTCTTAACGAACTCGGCTACAGAACTTACAGTATCAAAACTCTCCCCGATGAATGCCATCACCAGTTCCTTATTTATCCTTAACGGTTTCACGTAATAATCCATCTTCTCTAGGTTAGTAAACCTTCTATAGATAATTGAGCCATATACTGCAGAAGCCACATCGAAACCGCTACCTATCCCTTTTTGTCTCTCGTAATTTGCTTTCTGAGCTATCTTGTGCACCTCGTCAGGGTTATTCCCTCCGCTTAAAAGGGAAAAGATGCACGCTGTTAAGGCGACCGTTGCGGCTGAAGAACTACCTAGACCGCTTTTTCTACCGTTGATTATGAACTCTGGGTCGTTGATTAGCTTAACATGAAATTTCGGTATATTGCCATACATCACTCTGAACTGGTTTAACACACTTTCGATCAACTCATTTCCTCTACCTTTAAAAATCCCGTATGATGTCTCAAACAAGTTTTCGTTGGAGATGTTACACTCGGCGTGAACCCTCTTGTTTACAGCTATCACATGACCTATTCCTCCGAACACTACGGAGTAACTGCCTATCCATAAAACTTTGCCTGGTGCACTGGCTACACTTTTTATCTCCTTCACCCCTATTGTAGTTATGGAGTTCATTCAAAAAAGGGATAGGCTGATATTAACTCTAATCTCTCAATCCGGTCCCGGAGGGATAGATGCAAACACCCTTTTCTCAGCACTCTCTGTATACATGGACAGGGAGTCAATACAGAGAAGTATAGGAGACTTATACTTTAAAGGTTACATAAATGTTCTTAACAATGGAGGAGAGATCAGGTACTTTGCTTCAA
>Ga0105111_1000078_pt1 | contig 12117 bp, 6 predicted proteins | sample BED_Slide_host_7_FD_79140 | JGI IMG/M metagenome (GOLD analysis project Ga0105111, IMG submission 79140) | Extremophilic microbial mat communities from Yellowstone National Park, USA - BED_Slide_host_7_15 | ecosystem: Environmental > Aquatic > Thermal springs > Hot (42-90C) > Microbial mats ...
CATGGTATGACCTAGCGCTCGTCCCCTTTTTCATGTACTGATGTAGGATCAATTAAGTCACTTTCATTCTATAGAAACAAATAGAAATCGCAATGGAGCCCTGAATCGCCCGAGGTCTGAAAGCTCGCAGATGTTCTTTTCTCCTTTAAGTTCAAACTCATCATGCTTATCGAGACAAACTACAATTCTTTTATTTTCATCTAAAGATACACAATGCATTTTTGCTAAAAATTTATGATATTCTGCTCTATCGTCTATTGGTGAACGAACCTCATAAATATAAACTTTATCGTTTTCTAAAGGAACACTGAACCAATTTGTCTTCATACATGGAAATATGACTATAATATACAAAAAGATTTTCGTTGTAGGAAAAAGTAATACAAAATTGAATAATTTAAATGATGCATATAAGATTGTTTAGCATAAAGTTTAAAATATGGTACGAAACCCTCTACTTGTCATAAATTTTCTAAAATTATTAATATAATTATAGGGCTCGTGAATTGTATTAATTAAAACGTTCAAGACTATAATATGCATGATAAGAGTATTCATTAGTTCATTCATTTATATGTAGTCTATCATATGAAGAATAAAGCTTAAAATTTCCTAATATATTTTTGTCATGTATGTCACAAAATTTAGGGAAAAGGCTTATTGAAAGCGACGCTTTCGCTGAGTTAATTCCTTTAATAGATGATAAGGCAGCAAGAGAAAAAGGCCCGGGAAGAAGACCACCTTATTGGGAGATGATTTTCTGGTGGACTAGAAAACCACTCATTTCAGCTAGAGCCTTCATAGCTGCGGCATTACTACCAAAGAATTTTCCTGTTAACGAATTTAAGAGGATGATAAGGTTATCAGATTCTTCAAAATCAGAAATTCCTCATAAATTACAGCCCATAACCAATGGCAGATTTAAGGACTTTACTCTTTTAGATCCTTTTGCAGGTTTTGGTTCAATTCCGCTTGAGGCAAAGAGGTTAGGAGTAGGTAAAGTAATCGCCTCAGAGCTTTTGCCCACAGCATATGTGTTTCTGAAAGCAGTATTAGAATATCCTAAATACGGCAAGAAAATTATAGACGACGTTAAAAAATACGGGGGTGAACTTCTTAAAAGTATAGAAGAAGACGTGAAAGAATTATATGGAGATAACGACGGATTTATAGGAACTTGGGAAGTTAAGTGTCCACATTGTGGAAATTACACTCCTTTAGTTAATCAATGGTGGTTAATGAAAATGCAGGGAGGTGGAGAAGAAAGTACAGAAGAAGGTATTAAGTCTGGAAAGTTCAAAAGGATAGTTTTCATGAGACCGGAAATTAATAATAGAGATAGCCTTAGAATAAAGGTTGTAGACCTCAACAAAGGGTTAAATAAACAAACTATAGAAGCGAAAGTGAGCAAAAATAAGATTATAGTAAGTGAAAAGACTTATGAAGTACCAGAAGGCAACGTTAATGCTAAAAGTAATAATGCTAGATGTTTATATTGTAATAATGTCTTTCCAGGTAAAGGCGATAAATGGTACGTTAGAGAGGCTATAAAGGAGTGGAATGAGAAATATGAAAAATATCTAAATGGAGAAATTAGTCTAAAAGAACTACAAAACGCTAAAGCAAGGCCAACACTCTTAGTTAAGTTTAAAGGAAAAGGGAAAGACCTAGAGTTTGAGGAGATTAATGGAGATGACATGAAGAAGTTCTGGGAAAGTTTTCAAAAATTAAGGAATATTGATATTAACAATATACCTATAGAAAGTGTGGCTAGCTACGCATCAAGAAATACAACTATAGCATGGGGGACGGATAAGTTTTACAAATTATTTGATGCAAGGCAGTTAATAATATTCTCTAAAATTATTGCTAAACTGAATGAACTTAGAGAAAGGATAAAGGGAGATGAGGAATATAAGGAAGCTATAATAACATATTTAACTATAGCATTCTTAAATCATATAAGGCGTAATTGTTTCTTTACATTAGTTGAACCTAGCAGAACATTTATTGCTCATGCTTTATCACTTAGGAGATTCGCATTTACATGGAACTGGGTCGAGATATCTCCTTTAGCCAACATAATAGGATCTTTATCTAGGAGTTTAGATCACGTTGTAGAAGGATTAGAATACTTAATGCAGACTAATACTGACTCTCAAATTGAGATAATAAATAGCAATGTCAATGAATTAACTTTAGGCGATAAAGTAGACGTTATAGTTACTGATCCGCCCTATGCAGATGATGTCTCATACCCAGAAGTTAGTGACTTCTATTACGTATGGTTAAAGAGAATAATTCCATTTCCCTATAAAACACAATGGGAAGAATTCGTACCAAGAGATATAGGAGTTGATGAAGAAAGAAGTAAGGTGTTCGGAGATGATATAGGCTCCTACGAGTATTTCAGAGATAAATTAGCTCAAGCGTTTAAAAATCTCGCTGAAATTTTAAAAGATAATGGTCTATTAATTACTTTCTATAACCACACATCTCCAGATGCATGGATATCTTTACTTTATGCGGGCTGGTATGTTTCAAAGTTTAGGATAACTACAACTCATGCAATAACGACTGAGAATAAGACAAGAACAACTGCACAGAACACTACAATCTCATTAGATAAGTCGGTGGCTATAGTGTGGAGGAAGAAAGCTGAAGGACAAAAGCTAGTTCAAGAAGCCAGAAAAGAAGCTATTTCAACTGTATCAGATTGGATATCAACGATGTTAAGCAAGGGAAAAATCAAGCTCTCCTTAGATACTTATATAGAGATTTTAGGTAAGGTTTTAAGTATATTCACAAAATATGAGAAAATTGTAGGATTAAAGGGAGAAGGAATTAACGCTGTTAGTGACTTAGTTACTAACTACATCTTTTCCATTACTACGCAATCAATCATAGAGGGTTTATCTAAAGGGGTTGGTACTACTATATCTAATCCGTATGTTTCCTATTACATTTTAGTAAAGCTATTACTACCTACACCTAAAAAAGGAGTAAGAAAACTGGATAAGAATTCTTTAACATTCTTAAATTTTACCGGTAACATAAACATAAAGGAATTACAGGATAATGGAATTGTAGCAGTAGATAAAGATTCAATAACTCTAATAGAGCCAGATCAGTCAGCAAAGGGCGAACTTGACGTTATCTCAGCGTTAGAGCAACTTCCTGACGTTAGGAAGGCCCTTCAAGGAGATTATAACTTTTCTAATCCGGTTCAAGTCTTTCATTACCTAGAATATATAGCTCTTAAAAATAGGGATAAGCTGAATGAAGAGATAGAAAAATTAAGAGAAAGGACTCGTTTTGTAGATGAAGCTCTGGCAATTGCTAAGATTTTCTCTAGAGTTCTAGACGATAATGATGTGGAAAAAGAACAATCAAAGCGTATAGCCGGGGAAGATAAAACTGGTATATTGAGGTGGGCTCAATGACCTTGTTAGTCTACGAAAACAAGGTTAGGGAAGATGTATTTAATAAAAGCCTAGATGATCAAATAGCTCCAGAACTTAGTGATGTAATAGTAAAGAAAGCACCTACAATTTATCTAGATCCTAGAGAGTTTTTATCATCAACTTATATTACGGATTCAATGAAGAGTTTAATTACTGAGATAACTAATGCACTAAACCAAGGTAAAGGATTAACTCTTGGATTGTTTTCATTGTTTGGCGGTGGTAAAACTCATACTGTTCTATTGCTTTATCATACTTTTACTAATCCTTCTATAGCCAAGGATTTTGGGTTAGAAGTCCCTGATAATGTTAAAGTAATAGGAATTGGCGGTAAAGATAGTAGGACTGCTCCTTCTCCTATCGATATTTTGAAAGAAGATGGAATAGAAATAAAGACTTTATGGGGATATATTGCTAAAAAACTAGGTAAATACGATATAATTAAGAAATATGATGAGGATCAAATTTCCCCTCCTAAAGATGTACTAGAGAATTTATTTGAAGGAGAAAAAGTACTTATCCTAGTTGATGAGATAGTATTTTATTTATCCAGAGTTAAAGGATTAAAGAGTGGAAATAATTTCTACGAACAATGTTTGACATTCTTTGAAAACTTATCTTCTTTGGGAGTCAATTTGCCAGTAGTAGTTATAGTTACTATTCCTGCTAAATTATCTGAGAGAAGTAAAGACAGTATCCTAGATTATGTAGAAAAAGGGTATGAGGAAGTTACTGAAGCTTTGGCTAGAAGAGTGATGAGGGCAGGGAAGCCATATAGGGCACCTATTGAATCTTCCTTAGATTTAGCTAATGTGCTAATTAAGAGAATATTTAAGGAAGTTAATGAGGACGTTAAGAGGAAGGTAATAGAAGATTATCAGAAATACTCTGATAAGTTTAAGGAGTATCTAGACGTTAATGTATCAAGTGACTTAGTGAATACTTATCCTTTCCATCCACTTTACGTTAATCTACTTAAGAAGCTTTTAGAAGGTAATACTCACTTAGAAGGTACTCGTGAGGCTATAAAAATTACTAGATACGTAATAAGAAACCTTTGGGAAAATAAGCCCACAAGGAGTCTAATTTTACCGTCTGATATTAGTATTAAAGATCAACAAATTCGTCTCCTACTATTAAAGGATTATAAGAACTATGACGATGTAGCTGAGACTATTATTCAGAGATCAAAGGGAATAGATACTAAGTTCCTTTTGGCCAATTATATTTTCATATCTACATATTATCGTCAATTAGGTTTGGATCCAGGGCAATTGATTTCAGCACTACCGGACTATAAGGAAATTGTCACTTCATTACTTGATCCAGAATATCTAAGTTTTTCTGGTAAAAATCCTGCAGATATTAAGGAAATTTTGGATAGTATTTCAAGCAACTCTAAGAATGTGGATATGATTATTCCTTATTTGATTTCGGATAAAGGCAGATATTGGGTTACGTGGTTCTTGGATCCTAAGACGATCTGCGAGAAGGAAGCGAGTAAAGCGTCGTCATTTGATGCCAAGAAAAAATTGGATGAAATGATAATTAATCTGGCCGAGATTCCTATAGATACAATACAAAAGAAAGGAAGAAAGCCTATCGGAGGTACGTTATTAAAGCTCTATAGAACTGTTATTAGAAATTTAGATGAACCAGTGGAAGTTGACGAGCCTTCTTATTACCTTGTGATATTTGGAAGGCCTATTTGTAAGGGTTGTACTGACGCAATGGCTAAAGCCAGGGAAATAGCTAGAAAATTTATATATTATGCCTCATCTGGCAGATCCGAAAAGCCTAGAAGATATTCTAATACGATAACGTTACTCTTCTCACTAACTGGAAATAATGAGGATAAAATAGAGGAGTATGTAAGAAAATATATATCTTGTTCTAACATGGACGTTACCCCTTATTACAGAGATCAAATTAGTAAGGATTATGCTCAAAAGATACTTAACGATTATGTTAATGGCCTAGAGAACGCAATATATAATCAAATATTTCAATATTTTGATAAAATAGCTTATCCCTATGGTAATAACGAAGTAAATATAGTTGATTTAAAGGGTAGCAGTAAAACGTTATTGCAACAAGTAGAGGATACATTAACTGAAGAGATAAAAATAATGCGTGAAGATAATTTTGATTTTGAGACTCTAAAGATGTTATTGCAAAATATTCACGTTGATATAACTAATAAGTTAACTTCGGTTAAAGATTTAAAGGAAATGTTTTACACTAATCCGTCATTGCCATTTATCACTGAATCGACTCTCTTTAATGCTATAAAGAATGGCGTAGATAGGCTTGAGATAGGTATTCTAAATGGGAGTAAGGTTTATTATAAGAAGTATGAAGGTTCTGGGGAAGTAATGATTAACGAATCTTCAATAATATATCCAGCAGGAACTGCAGCAGAAAAGGAAATAGAAGAATTACTATCTCAGGAGAAAAAGGAAGAGGTCGAGGACGGCATCATAAAAAGGTATTATGTTTTAGAGATGCCCGATGGTAATAAAATTCCTTTAAGTGACCTTAAGAATGATCAAGGTTGGTTAGATAAATTTAAAATAGGAGAAATTAAGTTAATTATGGATAAAATTGAAAGTGGCGTAGAAATTTCCGCTGAGCCCAACTCAGTTGAGGGAATGCTAGGCGAAACTAAAGAGGTTAAGATATTTGTAAAGAGAGTAGGTAGGTTTAATTCTAGAGTTTCTCTTTCATCGAATCTAGGGGAACTTGACATAAAAGAAGGAGTGCTAGATTTTCAATCAACACTAAAGCTTACAATTAATCAAGATTCCACTGCAGTTATAACTGTTAAATACGATAGTAAAGAAAAGGTACTTAATATACCTGTAAGAGTTATACAAAATGAATGTGAAAAGTATGTTAATGAGGTTTCTAAGGATTCTATAGTTACTGAAATTGATATAATGAACTCTGTTGATTTAAGGAATACGTTAAGTATATTGAACTCTTCTATAATAGGAAGAAAATTATTGGAAGGAGAAGTAATCATAGAGGATTCTAATAAGAAGATAAACTTGATAATTAGGCCTACCGGCTCTCTAATTAATGACTTTATTACTTTCCTATCGCCTCAATTAAGTTTAGCCGGCTTAGGAGCAAAGGTTACTGGATCTTTAAAGGTAAGGATTGAGGAATTTAAGGGAATAAGTGATGTAGGATTAAAGAATATAAATGATTTACTATCCAAACAAATTATAAAAATAAAGACGAAGGTGCGCTAATGGAGTTCCTCATAAGGGAAGGAAGTTCCAACTCTAATTATTACATTCTTAGGGACAGTTCTAGTTCAAAGGTGTTTAAGGCATCAGTTACTTTGAGCGAAATTAACGATATTATCCTTAAGAAAGTTAATATAGAATATAAGAGATCTAAAAAGACCTTAAGGACAGAAAACGAGAGGTTATTTAAAATCTTAGTAATATACGGGGGAGTACGGCAATCTATGAGGAAAATTTTTGCTTCGAGAATTAATGAACTTGGTAATGTTTTAATCAACATGGACGAGTTTAGTTTGCAATTTTGGTATACTGAATTTTTAACTAGATTTTCCAAAAGGAATAATATAGTAGATACGTATAAAGTCAGTAAAGCTTTCCGTGACCTTTATGAGTGAATTTGTGTTCTACTATTTAAATAAATTGAAAGAAATTCATCCAATGTTCAGATATCCGTTATTAACTGGCGGAGACTACGAACCTTACGTTCATCAATCAGAGATATTCTATAGAGTTTTATCAAGGCATCCCGTAAGGTTTTTGATTGCAGATGATGTAGGATTAGGAAAAACAATTGAAGGTATAATGATAATTGATCAATTAATTAAGCTTAGAGGAGTTAAAAGAATATTATTAATTGTTCCAAGAGTTTTAGTTAACCAATGGATATACGAATTGAGGAGATTTACAAAAGAATGGAATCTTTCAGTTTTTGAATATAATCCAGCTTTACCTTTAAACGAGAATGGAATTTACGTTGTAAGCGTTGATACTTTAAAAAGGAAAAATCATAGAGAGAGATTTCTTTCATTACCTTGGGATTTAATTGTTGTAGATGAAATACATAAGATTGGTATAATAGGAAATAAGGAAAATCAGAGATATGAAGCATTATCATCATTAGTTAGTAGGAATCCTAATATTCACTTTATAGGTCTATCTGCAACTCCGCATAAAGGTAATGATAATGACTACATAAAGAGGCTTGTATTAATCGATCCTTACCTTAGGGATGTAAATGACCAAATATTGAGAAGCACGGTAAGGGCTATTATACTGAAGAGAAATAAGGATAATGTTAATAAGGTTTATGAAAGAGAAGATATATTTCCTAAAGCTTATTTTATACAGTATTTAGCAGAGCCTACAGAAGATGAGAAAAAGTACTATACTTTAATTAGGGAATTATCGTTATCCATACTAAAGGAGTATTATAATACCGTAGGTAAGCAGCCTAAAGCGTTACAACTTTTGGCTTTTAATATTGGTAGGCGTTCTTTATCAAGTCCGTGGGCAGGATTAAAGACCTTTGAACATATAATTGAAAATAGAAGGTCTATAGTAAATGAGGAAGAAGTTATAGATGGGGCTGAAGAATACGCAGAGGAAGAAGATACTGAGGAATCGGTAGAGCCTGATGATATAGCTAATAAATTAGCGGAAATTAATGAACCGTTTTTACAAAGGTTTAAGGGCTTTATTCCTAATTTAATAGAGTCAGCAAAAAGAGTAATGGAAAACGATACAAGGATAAAGTCGTTAATAAACTTAGTAAAAATTCATTTAGACAGAGGGGATAAAATAATAGTTTTCACAGAATATAAGGATACTGCAAATTATATAGAAAGTAAGCTAAAAGAAAGCCTTAATTTGAGTGATAATGAAATCAAGATAGCTTCAAGCGAAACAGTAAGTAAGGAGGGGATAGATAGTATTAAGAGATGGTTAGAAGGTAAAGGCAGGAAAATCTTGGTTGCAACTGATGTTGCTTCAGAGGGATTAAACTTACAGACTGCTAACGTATTAATACACTATGAAATTCCACTGAGTATAGTAAAATTTGAGCAAAGAAACGGGAGAGTTTGGAGACTAAAACAATTAAAACAAGTATATATTTATTACATTTCATTAAAAATAGACCTTGAACAAGTTTTGCTGGAGAACTATTATAATAAATTATTATCAATAACTAAGGGAACCGGGTCTAATGATAAGGTAGTTGATGCCTTAATATATCAAGGCGCTACTATTAACAGGGTTTTTGATTTAAGCGAGGATAAAGAAAATATACCAATCTATATGACATATAACGATCCTAAAAATGAAAAAGAGCAAGTAACTCCAATAAAGGTTTGGGAAGCAGCTTTACAAGGTAATCTAGATAATTTAGTAGAAACTCTCCTAAAGAGGATAAAAATATTGAAAGATACCATGAAGAGGTTCGCGTTATTTGAGAAAATGCAAGGTGCTATATTAAATGAAATAAACGTTGTCAGATTAATTTCCGGGTTCGAGAACAGAAGGGAATTAAAAGAATCTATTAAGTTGTTTTTAGGGGAATTTGTAAAACATGAAGGTGGAACGTTTAATGGTAATCTAATAAATATACCGAGTAAACAATTTATTGAAAATTATGATGAGAATAGAATAGGAAAGGATATTTATTTGCTTTATTCGCTAATTAGCAGGTATGCAAAAGATGGTAATAAAAGGTTTGTAGTTTCCAATAGCCTAGATTACAACGTATACCTTATAGAGGCAGAAATTGAGAGCAAGGATAGGAATATTTTAATAAAGATTCCGTTCATTTTAAATTCAAAAGGAGATATAATCCAAGAAAAAGACTTTATTAAATCAATTATTCCCCAATTATTCTCTGGAAATATAATATACGCTGCGGAAGTTAATTTGAGCGACGACTCTTGGAAATATAAGGGAATTAATTATGTTCAAGAAAAATTATATTCTTTAGAACAGCAATTTGTTTCGTTTAGGAAAAATAGGGGTAAAGATAATTGGATTCCAAATAATAGGGAAGATTTCAAAGTAAACATTGAATTAATTGGTGCTATTATCGGTGTAAAAGGTCATAACGAAGAAGTCAGAAACAATGTAGTAAGTGTTTTACAAAAGCAAGGTTGGAAAATAACCTTAGGAGATAAGATAAGGATTGAAAAACCAGGTGAAGTGAGATATATAAATGTTGTAAAACCTTTAGAGATCTTTAACTCTAAAGATTCTAGTTGGGTATATACTTACGTTAATAACGCGTTAATAGGTGTAAAAAATGGGGTTTAAGTTTAATAATACTAAAATTGAGATTAAGCAAGGATTTAACGAAATAGGTGGCAATTTTGTTGCGATCGAGAATAAAGAAAATAAAGTAGTTTTTGATCAAGGAATAAGGTTTTCTAGGTTTAAAAAATTCTATAATGTTAATATTCAACCTTCTAGTGCTTCAGAATTGAGAAGGCTTGGAATTATACCTCCGTCTAACGAGTATGATAAAATTTTCATTTCTCACCTACATTTAGATCATTTAGGTGTTCTTCACTTATTAAATGTGGGAACCTCACTTTTCGTTCCAGATAAGGACATATTTGAGAAATTTATTGAGCCTTATAAGGAATCAAATACTTGGACTGCATATATATCTCCGCCTATTGGGGTCAATGTATTTGATATTAAAGATAACAATGAAAATGTTACGCCTCTTTCTGTAGAACATAGTGCTTATCCTGCTTACTCATTATACTATAATGATGGAGATGTTAAAATATTGTATTCTGGCGATCTAAGGCTATCTTCTCCTTTGCGAATATTAGATCCTCAACTTCACAGTAGAATTCATGATAAAACAATTTTAGAGGAGTATGAAGAGAAAGGGTTAGACACCGATGTACTAATAATAGAAGGAACTAATTTTTCTTCCGCATCTTCTCCAATTCAGCCTCACTATTTCCTAGAACAAATCAATAATATCTTTGATAGTCACGAGAACTCTTTAATCATGATATCAGCAGATCCCATTGATCTAGAAGGTTTAGCAACTTTATTACTTATAGTTAAAAATAGAAATAAAATACCTGTATTTTTAGGAAGTAAACTAGTGAAAATGTCTAGTCTTTGGAATTCAAGGTTTCAAATTATAGATAAGGCCTACCAGTTTGAAGAAGGAAATAGTATTGAGTTTGAAATCTTGGATGAAGAAGAAATAAAAAGATCTCCCCAAGATTATGTGATATTTACAGTAAAGGGCAATTTAATAAATTTAGGAAGAGAACTAAGCGATATCAGTAAAGGTTCAGTAATAATATCATTATCTACTGAAACTAAATCAGAGACAGGAGAAGATGAGAGCGTAGAGGATAATTGGTATAGGACACTAGGATTTATTATTTATAGGTTGAGAATTTCTGGACATTATTACCCTTATGAGCTTAAGCAAATACTTAATACAATTAAACCTAAGAAAGTAATTCCAATACATACAGAAGCTACTTCTGTAATGTGTGAATACGTCAAAAAACTCGGGTATACGTGCGCAAGTCCATTATAATAGGCCGTTATTGTGGTAATACTGATTAAATAATTACTGTCGTTATACTCCCAGTTTCTAATATAACACTTAATCTTTCATGGAAGAAAAGAAAGAAGTGAAACTTGCAAAATCAATTATACCTTATTGGAGAGGACAATCAGTATCTCCGCGAATAATTAGAATTATAAAGAGTAATATAACAAATAATGGAAAGGATGCCATAGCGTTTGCCGAGGATATTGTTAAGGAGATCGGCTTTAACAAATTAATAATTGGGAAATGGAATATTAGATGTCCTTATTGTGGATATAGATTCGAGGTCCAAGATAATAAAGTAATAAGATGTCCTAACTGTAACAATGTTATAAAGAAGGTAAACTTTGAAAATTGGAACAATCTCATAGAAAAGTATGTAAATTTCGAGATAACTTCTAAAGAATTAAATGAATCTGCGGTAATACCTTCTGATACAAACTTTGAACTATTAAAGAACGTAGATAACGCTTTCCTCGCAAAAACTTACTTTAGAGTTGGTATTTATGGCTTCAATAGAATCTTTAAATTCTTTTCACCTATTCAAATTCACGTAATATCTACACTAATTTCTAAAATGAGAGAGACTGAAGATAGTATAAGACCAATACTATCCTTAGCTCTCTTAGATTACTTATCTTATAATTCTATGTTCGCTAGACTTAATGGAAATAATATAAAAAGCATGTTTTATGCACTACAGCCTAAAATAAGTTGGAAGTGGGTTATTTTACCTTCAGCTTACTTTATTAAGTCTATTAATGCAGTGCTTAAACAAAACAAAGAAATACACGTTCCTTCACTTAATTACGATTTACAAGAGGAAATTTATAATTTTTACGTACAGTTTCTTAAATCTACTTTAAGTAATTTATTGGATGGAATCTTAACTCCTCATCTTTACTTTGAGTATTTCTTTGATTGTTTAGATGCAGAATGCAAATCCTTTGTTGAAAAAAGTAGACAAAAAATATCTTTAGACGATTTACTGGAAGGAAAGTCAATATTCTTGTTAAAAATAATAAGGGAAGATGATATAATATCGTTA
>Ga0105111_1000081_pt1 | contig 11842 bp, 14 predicted proteins | sample BED_Slide_host_7_FD_79140 | JGI IMG/M metagenome (GOLD analysis project Ga0105111, IMG submission 79140) | Extremophilic microbial mat communities from Yellowstone National Park, USA - BED_Slide_host_7_15 | ecosystem: Environmental > Aquatic > Thermal springs > Hot (42-90C) > Microbial mats ...
ACCATTGGTCTTTATCTTAACTGTATGCCCCGGATTACTACCGGGAAGAACCTCAAAATGCTTTACAACACCATCTCTAACAATTAACAAGTCTAGTGATTGTCCTTCTTGAATATTCGCTCCTTTTACACCGTTCACTGCGATTATCTCATCTCCTGGGAATAGACCAGCATTGTCTGCAGGTGAACCATCCTCAACAAAAGTAATCTTATTTGCTTCTAGCCTTATACCAACGTAAGGTTTACCTCGATCCACAAACTCAACTTCAACATACTTCGAAAGGTGCTTAAAGATGGGAGGATCCCTCTTATATACTAGTTCGTCGAGGAAATCAACCCCATACTCTTCTGCAACGTTTCTTATATCACTATAGGTATAACCGGTCTCTTTGAACCTCAAGTAGAGAGCCTTAAACATCGAATAAATGTCGTAATGGTTATCACTGTTTTCTCTTATTTTCAAGTCCATGAGTAGACCTACTACGAACCCAAGGTCGTAATACGAAACGCCTATATTAAGGAAATTATCGTCACGTTTATAAAGCTTTATCCACGTTAGTTTTGATGATTCTGCCAAGCTCATCCTCTTTATCCCAGGATAGGTCAAGTTCGAGAGGATATTCGAAATAGACTTTAGTCCTTGTTGTGTGTCAATTACCTTACTCAGCACAAGAGACAAGAATGCTAGGTAGTCAGTAACTCCTTCAGCAAACCACAGTAGTTCCGTATAATTTTCCCTCTCATAGTCAATACGCATTAATTCTCTAGGTTTTAACCTCTTGACATTCCACTTATGCACATATTCATGGGCAAATAACCACAGCAAATCCTCTCTGTTCCACGGTACAACAATTGCCGATGAGTTCTCGTGCTCTATACCGCCGAAGTTTACATCACTACGCCTGAAGAAGAATATGTAGCTTTGTTTGTCTTCATTCTCAATTGATAAAGAGGAATCTAGAAAGTTAAGGACTTTAGATAACTTTTCCAGCTCGTTGACGTTATTGATTGTGGAAATCGAGTGAAACTCGGTAACCTTAATCAGATTCAATTTAGGGGAGGCCTGAATAGGTGAGTCCGCAAACTCATCATAGTTCCTTGCACAATATGTAAATTTTCCAATTTCCTTCAAAGTAGTGTGTACTACCCAGTTATTAGGTAATTTTAAGCTTATACAGTATTCTTCGTTTAAATCCTGATAAGGAAAAACTGACACGGGATTTATAAATATATAATCTACCGTCGAAATAGTCTCTCTTTGATCTTTAGATATTGCTGAATAGACATACTCAAATTCGTCATCAGTGAGAAAGTACTTGTTCTTGGAAACAAGGGAAGCTCCTCTTAGCATCACGACGTTCTTCTCTTGCTCTCTTATGAAGTACGATCCTGGAACCCACGTAGGGAAAACTATCTGTTTCCCTGCTACTCCTCTTCCCTTTACATAAATATACTTATTTTTAGGTTCCACAATAAAGAACATCCCAACACCTTAAAACGGAAGCTGAATACCACCTTGTTGCCCACTGGGCAGATATGGGATTAGTGCTGAAGCGAGTTGTTCGGCCGTTAATGTATGCAACCATACCCGTCCAGGGCCAGTTATAGTAACAAAGAAAAGTCCTTCATGGGCAAAGAAAATAGACCTAAGTCCTCCGACAAGCTGGACAGAGTAAGGCATTCCTTCCTCAAATGCCATTAAGTGAGAAGCTTCAACTTGTATCGTTTCACTTGGTTGTAGATCCCTTACAATTAATCCGCCATAAGAGTGTAGGAATAAGTTGCCGAAACCGGTAAATCTTGCTAAGAAAAGCCCCTCTCCTCCTAATATTCCAGCCGTCAGTCTGGATAAAGTAGCATCGTAATTTACAGTGGTCTCAGCGGCTAAAAAGGAGTGGGACTCGGCAAGAATCCCTCTACCTTGTAACGGAATTTGGACTATTTTGCCGGGGAATATCCCCGACAGTACTACTTGTCCAGGACCGTAGAACTCAGTTACAAAAAACGAACCACCAGTTAATGCCCTCTTGATTCCGGATAAAAGACCGCCTCTTAATTTTGTTTGCAAAGTAACAGTGTTATCTTTTATTATCATGTGTCCTGCATCGGCATATATTCCCTCGTTTGGAGATAAATATACCTTAAGGTACTGTAAATCATCTCCTTGGATCTCGTATTGTGGCATAAGAAAGAATATTTACAATAGTTATTAAAAATCTTCTAAATGGTTAGAGTAGCTATTTTAGGTTCTGGGAAGATCGGTACAGCAATTGCTAGATCTATTAAGGATGATTTCGAAGTTATAGCAACGGCAAGAAACGAAACTACATTAAAAAAAGTCCAAGAACTTGGCATAAACTCAACGAGAAATAACTCGTACGCCGTAAGTCAAGCTGACGTAATAATCATCAGTGTAAAACCTCAACACTTTAAACCGTTACTCTCAGAAATAGACACTAATTTGTGGGAAGGAAAGATAGTTGTCTCAGTAATGGCAGGTGTGAGACTGGCAACGCTTTCAAGACTCCTTAGAGGAGCTAAAGTATTTAGAGCAATGCCTAACATTAACGCTGTTGTAGCCAAGGCTACTACAGCAATAACACCAGGGAAAGACGAGATCGTTGAGAAGATCTTTTCTTTAATAGGAAACGTGTATTGGGTTCAGGAGGAGTTGCTAGACGCATGGACAGCAATTATAGGAAGTGGTCCTGCTTTCTTGGCTGAGATTATAGATGCCTTTGCTCTTGGTGCCGTAGCTTGTGGTATGCCCCGAGACCTTGCTTATAATGCTATTTTAGATATGGTGGAAGGGACAGTCACTATGCTTAAGAAATGTAAGACGCATCCAGTGTTTCTCAGAGACCAAGTTACAACTCCTGCAGGCACTACTATACGCGGTCTTATGGTTATGGAAAGTGAGGGGGTCAAGTCTGCTGTTATAAAAACCGTCGAATCTGCTTATCAGAGAGCCGTAACAATAGGTAAGGAAATCGATAGTTCTATTCAGTAAATGAAAATAAGTATAACTTCGTATTAATTTTGAGTTAAACTCAAAAGCATTTTTTATAATTTAAAATTGATGGCCGAGATAAGAGAAATTAAAAAAGTAGAAAGAGAGAAAGCGTCTATTCACAGCCATATATCAGGACTAGGACTAGATGAAAAGGGAAAACCTAAGTTTAAGGCTGATGGGCTAGTAGGTCAGATGGAAGCTAGAGAAGCAGCTGGAATAGTAGTCCAACTTATAAAACAAGGTAAAATGGCAGGGAAAGGTGTCCTCTTTGTAGGCCCATCCGGCACTGGTAAAACAGCACTGGCAATTGCAATAGCTAGAGAACTAGGTGAGGACACTCCGTTTACTATAATGAATGCATCAGAGATATACTCAACGGAGTTAAAGAAAACTGAGATTTTAACACAAGCAATAAGAAAATCTTTAGGTGTCAGGATTAAACAGAGGAGAACGGTATACGAGGGAGTTGTGAAGGATATGAAGCTAAAGGTGGCAAGGAGCAGATTAAACCCATATGCAGTAATGCCAAGAGAAGCCCAAATAACTTTGGCTACTAAGGATGATGAGAGGACTTTAAACGTCGGAGACGCGATAGCTGCTCAATTAATGAAAATGAACATAAGAAAGGGAGACGTGATATGGATTGATGCTGAAACAGGTGAGATATCTAGAGTTGGTAGAGCTAAAGGAATAGAGGGAGAAAAGACATACGATGTAGACGTTGTAAGGCAGGTAGAAGTACCGAGCGGACAAGTAAAAAAGGAAAAAGATATCACCTTCACCGTAACTCTCCACGACTTAGACTTAAACATAGCTGCACAAAGCATATCAATTACTGCTTTGTTTAGTTTCTTTACAGAGAGAGAAATAAACCAAGATATCAGAAAGCAAGTAGACAAGTTAGTAAAGGATATGGTAAGTAAAGGAGAAGCGGAACTAATTCCAGGGGTACTATTCATAGATGACGCACACATGCTAGACATTGAAGCCTTCTCATTTCTCACCAAAGCACTTGAATCCGATCTAGCCCCTATACTAATCCTTGCAACTAATAGAGGCATAACAAAGATAAGAGGAACTGATATAGAGTCTCCCCACGGAATGCCGCTTGATCTATTGGATAGATTATTGATAATACCTACGAGACCATATAACCGAGACGAAATAAAAGAGATAATAAAAATACGTGCTGACGAAATAGATGTAAAACTTGACGAAAAAGCGCTAGAGTTACTTACTAAACTAGGAGTTGAGAACAGCTTAAGATACTCAGTACAGTTACTCGAACCATCACTAGTGATAGCTCAAAAGAAGGGTAGGGATGTAGTAATGCCGGAGGACGTAGAAGAAGCATCTAAACTATTCAGCGATACAAAGAGAAGCGTAAACTATGTTAAGGAGTATGAGAATTTACTACTGAAATGATGAGTGAAGACGGAACCGACCAGTGAAGAATCGTTGCCGGACTGAACTATTTCTTTAAGCACTCTTCATAGAATCTTTTTTCTAGAACGTCCTTTAAAATTCTGAAAGTCATCCCCCATATCCTAAAACCATTATAATAAAATTCGTCATTTCTACTTTCCAACTGCTTAGGATTTATCCATATTGCCATATCGACCTCGTCCTTCTGGATCTGTGGAATAAATTCTTCATCTACACAACCTAAGTAGGCTCTCACTTTCATATCAGGAGCGTTATTAGGGAAATATACTCCTAGGTCTTTAACTAATCTAGGCTTTATTCCCACTTCTTCGATACACTCCCTTACTGCTGTTTCATCACATGTTTCACTACTCTCTCTTCTTCCACCTGGAAATGCTATATGTCCACTCCAAGGATCATTAGGACTCTCTTTTCTCTTAATTACTAGAATCCTACCGTTCTTCGAAACTAGGACGACTATAGCAGCTCTACACTCCATGTTTTAAGAATTAAAAACTCTGAAGTATATTCTCTTTTCCCATCTCGGATCTTTGAACGGATAGTCTTCTCTATAACGATTACCCCTACTTTCTGTTCTAATGTCCGCAGCTAATGCCGTTAGATATGAGATCAAAATCTCTGGTCTACTTTTTGAGGGATAATATACTGAAGTAAGTTTTGACAATTTCTCGTGGTTCCTAATTATCCCCAGGTTTTCCCAGTTTAGCTTTCTAATTTCGTTTAATGTTAACGTATTACTTATTCCTTCATCTTCAATGAGTTTTAAAGTTTTCATTATTCCGTCTTCAGTTGTTATTCCCTCCCATTGAAGGTAAACGTATTGTGATAAATTAATTCCGAGACTAGCCCTTCAAGTAGGGAGTTACTAGCCAGCCTATTAGCACCGTGAAGACCACTATCGCTTACCTCGCCTATTGCGTAAAGGTTCTTCACACTGCTCTCTCCCCTAATATTCACTCTTGTTCCTCCGTCTACAAAATGAGCAGCGGGAGATATAGGAATAAGATCTTTCTTAGGATCTCTTTTGTGTCTGGCTAGGTAAGAAGCGACCACTGGGAATTTTTTCTGAAAATCTTCTATATCCCTTAAATCCATGAAAATCCGATGACCTTTCGACATCTCGATATAAATAGCCCCTGACAATATGTCCCTAGGAGCTAATTATCCTTTGGGATGGTAATTAAACAGAAATCTCTCGCCCTTCTCATTTACTACTTTAGCTCCTTCCTCTCTCAGCGTTTCGGTCATAAGGAAGGTCTCTCCGTCCAATTTTGCTACAGTAGGATGAAATTGAACTAATTCCACATCGCCCAGCACAGCTCCTACCTTAAAAGCCATAGCAATTCCTTCTCCGATATTGGTAGGTTATGTAGATGTGAACTCAAATAAGTACTAATAACCACCGGTAGCCAAGACGACTTTATCCGCATCCCCTTTGATTCCTCTTGTTTTTGTGACAAAACCTCTGACCTCTCCTTCTTCAACTACCGAATCTGTCACCATGTCTTCTATAACTGGAATCCCAAGAGAACACGCTTTGTTTAACAAAAACCTGAATGTCTGCCCTCTAGTCTCATCAGTCTTATACATCACTCTACGCCTTGAATGTCCTCCCTCTAGTCTCAGCCCTTTATCAAATTCAAATCCCCAAGACTGAAGAGTTTCGACAGCGTGTTTACCCCTTGTGTAACATATCTAACTGTTCTAATATCACAAAGTCCATCTCCTACTTTGATCGTATCCTCCGCATGTAATTCCGGGCTGTCATCAACAGAGACAGGTACGGTAACACCGCCTTTGGCTATTGGGGTGGACCCTCCATCTACTTTCTTAGTAATTACCGTAACTTTATGACCCGATATTTTCAATGATACAGCTGCGGAAAGACCTGCAATTTCGGAACCTATAATATAGATCGTTTAATATCGAACTTATGTTCGGAATATAAAAGCTTTAATCCTAAGGAGATAAATATTCGTCTCGCAGTGAAAATAGCTGTAATTTACTTTGGAGGACAGTATAACCACCTTATCGTGAAAGATCTTAAATACCTCGGGGTTGAGGCTGTAGCCGTCACTCCCGACAAACCAGTGGACTTCTTAAATAATTTCGATTGCATTATTTTCGGTGGAGGCCCTTATTCCGTAGTAACGGAATTAGATAAAATGGGGAATGCTAAAGAATATGTACTGAAAACCTCTTTACCTAAAATGGGTATATGCTTAGGACATCAGTTAATAGCGAAAGTTCTAGGAGGAGAAGTAGACAAAGCTAAGAACCCAGAGTACGGCTTAGTTAACGTTATGATTGACGATGAGGATACGTTACTAAGAGGTTTAAAACCGTCTATAAAGGCTTGGGAAAGTCACACAGACGAGGTTATATCGCCGCCTAACGGGTTCAGAGTATTAGCACATAGCGAGAACGCTAAAGTACAGGCTATGGTGAACAGTGATAATACTATTTTCGGGGTTCAGTTCCATCCTGAGGTTAAACATACTGAAAAAGGGATTGAAGTATTTAAGAATTTCATCCAGGCATGTAAGAAATGATATTTGAAAAACTTATATCTAGAAGACTGCTAGAACGCCTAGAAGAAGATGTATTGCCTGAGGACATTACAAGTAAAGCCGTAAAAGGGGTTAAGTGTAGAGCTTATGTAGTGGCTAAAGAAGAAGGTTTGTTAGCAGGAAATAAGTTTCTTGTACCGTTCTTAGAAGACTTGCAATTAAAGGTCATAGAAGCTAAACCAGACGGAAATTATTTCAAAAAAGGGGATAAATGCTTATTTTCGAAGGACACGGAGAAGACGTCCTAATGGTCGAAAGAACATTGTTTAACTTACTTAGCAGACTTTCTGGGATAGCTACTGCGACAACCTTAATGGTAAAGCTTGCAAGAACTGTTAACTCTAATGTTGTTGTTGCTGGAACTAGGAAAACTACTCCAGGTTTAAGGCTATTCGAAAAGTACGCTATGGAAGTTGGTGGCGGAGACCCTCATAGATACAATCTGTCCGACATGGTTTTGATAAAAGATAATCACATAGCATTACTAGATGGAATAAGAAATGCTGTAGAGAGCGTTAGAAAATACGTAAGTTTCTCAAAGAAGATAGAGGTAGAAGTGACTAGTTTAAAAGAAGCTGTAGAGGCATACAAAGCTAAGGCCGATATCATTCTCTTAGATAATATGACCCCAGATGAAGTAGGAGAGGTTGTTTCCCATCTGAAAGGAAAGATACTAATAGAAACCTCGGGTAGGATTACTCCTGACAATGTGGTGGAATACGCAAAAACTAGGGTAGACATAATCTCTAGTGGTCACATAACCCACAGTGTAAAGGCTATCGATATGTCCCTAGACGTAGAAAAACTAGACTAAACCTTGTATTTCTTTTATTCCAGATTGTATATAGCTCTGGTTCAAATGGTTTATCAAGTACTGCGGCGTCTCATTTTGTATTAAAGACGGGTTTATTAAATAACCTATCAATATATGTGTCCCCTTATTCCCTGAAATTATAACGGTCGAAGGTATATGTGGAGGGTTGCTCATATACGCAGCAGATTGGAAGAATCCACCTTGCGCCCACTTGTCCGCTACGTATTCCTTAACTATTCGGTAATATTGAGGTAAATATTGCTGTATCTGAGATAATCCGTATTGAACGTAGTTACTTACTTGTAGACCAGTTGCCGTAGCATTAAGGTAACGGTTATAAAGATAAAGGAACTTGAAGTGAACAGAGGAGTTTGGCTGAAAACTTAGAAAAATAAGAGATGGAGTATCAGGGTATATGTCGTTAGGGTCTGAATAAGAGAAGTTGTATAAGACTTTACCGTAATGGGAAATAAATGCATACAATACCCAACTATCTGCCGCCCCATAGGGACAGCCGTACCACGAAATAAAGACAATACATACTAAGGCTTGGTTAGCTAAATCTACATCACTAACTTTGATAAATGTGTCTAAAGGTATTTCAAATGGGTAAAGTAAGTAGGGAAGCGATAAAAATATTACAAAAATTAAAACTATTGAAAGAACAATTAACCTTCTATTCACTTTCACCAAACCTAATACCTTTTTTATAATAAATTTTTACTTCTTTTTACGTTAAACCTTTTACTCAGCCTCTCAAATATCATGAATAATACATGTCTGAGGAACTTTGCAAACGATTAATTTCAACAAAAAATGCTTGCTGGCTCCTTATTTCTGCTCAATCTTGCTCAATCTTTCACATTTATTTCTATACTCGCAATACGAACATTGCCATAGCATCTCTGGGTTATTCTTAGCCTCAGGAGGTGGGAGTTCTCTCTTTGTCAAATACTCATGAAGGAGTTCTACTCTCTTTATAGAATCATTAAATAACTCGGGATCAAAGTTAACTTCAAATTCCTCCATTTCAAAATTGCTTCTATCTATGTAGAGAAGGATACCTTTGGCTCCAGGATACGCCTTCAAATATAAGTTTAATTGAGCTTTATGTTCTATTTTTGGAATAAAATTCCTTTGTCTCTTAGTCTCCAAGTCGTCGATGGTCTTTATCTCGACGATGTAACGCGTCTTTCCTACTGTGATAATAATTATATCGTCAGCGCGGCCCGAGATAACTATATCGTGCCTAGCCGGATGAGGGATCCTTATAGGAACCTCTGACATGACCCTTATAGATTCTTCCTTCTTCAAAATGTCTGCTATGAACTCATGAATTATCGTACCTAGGGTTACAGTTCTTAAACTCTCAAGTGGCATGGGAATCGGAGAAACCCTCATTAGATACTGTTTCCTTAAGCACTGCCAAATCTGGGAAGGCCAATACTCGCCGTCATAATAATCTGGTAACTCATACCTCGCTAAATGTTTACCAATTATCTCTTTCACTACCATTAAATAGATGAAGGATATACTACATTTATTTCTTTTTCGACTCGTTACAATAATTCAAGTTATTAATTTTTATTCTAAAAAGTTAGATGTAGAAAATAAATTATTTAAAGCAAACTTAATTAGTTGACCTAACGACTAGATCGGTTTGAATTAGCGTGTTTCTTGAGTAATATAATACAACTAGAAACTATCTTTCTATCTTTTTCAGTTTTCATATCGACTTAAAACCTTTTATTTACACCATCACTACATGAAACAATGCTCGGTAAAATCGGAAAGAAAATTTTTGACGAGGTAATTTATCCGCATCTTGGTGAAAGACACAAAGAAGTAATAATACCGCCTATGAATGGTGTCGATACTGGAGCAATTGAACTTGAAGGTAATAAGATTATGGTGGTAAAGACTGATCCAGTTTTTATCGTACCACAATTTGGTTTCAGAAAGGCTGCATGGTTTGCCGTTCACATTCTAGCGAGTGATGTTATGACTTCGGGTATTCCTCCTAAATATGCTATGATTGACCTTAACTTACCTCCTTCTATGACAGATGACGAACTGAAGGATATGTGGATCGGAATTCATGAGGCGTTAAAAGAGATAGGTGTGATGGTTGTAGCGGGACATACGGGAAGATACGAAGGAGTGTCCTACCCTATGCTAGGCGGTTTCACTATGATAGGGATTGGAGACAAAGAGAAGCTAGGAATGCCATCAAAAGTGAAAGAAGGCGATTTGATTATAGTGACAAAAGGTCCCGCCATTGAAGCTACCGGTCTCTTAGCTAACCTATACCCAGAGTATTTTAGGCAAAGGTTACCTCTGGAGCTCTTTAAAGAAGCCCTAGATATGTATTGGCAAATGTCTTGTTGGAAGGACGGACTAATTGCAAGTAAAATAGGGATTCACTTGATGCACGACGCGACAGAAGGAGGTCTATGGAACGCCCTGGTTGAAGTTTCCGAGGTAACTGGGAAAAAGCTGGTAATATTTGAGGATAGACTGTTCATTAACCGTGCTGTCAAAGCTGTTACCTCTTTAGTGGGTATAGACCCTTTCATCTCAATTAGCGAGGGCACGATGATAATAATAACTGACAAGGTGAAAGTAAAGGATGCATTAATTAAAGAAGGCATACAAGCTGAAATAGTTGGAAGAGTGGAGAAAGGTGAAGGGGTGTACGTAGGTCAAAAGAGGATAGAGAAACCTTCAGAAGACCCCTTTTGGGAGGCTTTCTTTAGACTTCAAAAACAATCAGTATAACACTAGGGGGCTGACTCTCTTTTATTTTAACAGTGTTATACATAGCACCCTAAGGACTACATAACTTCCTGATTTAAGTTTTGTAGATTATTTATAATTATGATTCCAGTTAGCGTGATGACAACTGGTTTAGGCACTGTCTCCTTTAGTGTTAAAGGGATATATAATAAAGAAAATCTCAGTAAATTTAGCGAAGTATCGCGACCTGTTGTGACATGGAACTTGACGTATAAATGCAACTTAAAATGCATTCATTGCTATATTAACGCCTCAAATGATAAACAAGACGCTTTAAGTACTGAGGAAGCTTTGAATTTGATAGACCAGTTTGCTGAGCTAAAAATCCCTCTGATAATATTGAGTGGTGGAGAACCGTTAATGCGGAGGGATTTCTTTAAACTAGCTTCATACGCTAGAGCGAAGGGATTGAAGTTAGCCCTTTCCAGTAACGGTACGCTAATCACCAAAGATGTTGCCAGAAAGTTGAAAGAACTGAATTTTTCTTACATAGGAATAAGTCTTGACAGTGATAGTGCAGAATTTCATGATAAATTTAGGGGAGTTGAAGGAGCCTTTAACATGACAATAAACGGCATTAAAAACTCTGTGGAAGCTGGTCTTAACGTAGGTTTAAGGTTTACAATTTCCTCGTTAAATATACATAGATTAGATGGTTACATTGAACTTGCACTGAAGCTCGGAGTAAAGAGAATTACATTTTACCACTTATCAGCAAGCGGTCGCGGAAAGGGATTAGACAATTTAATGTATACACCAGAACAATATGAGAAGTTCATTAACAAACTTATTGACTACTCGTTCAAGCTTAAAGGCATTATAGAGATAGAGACTACATTAGCACCTTTCGACGGGATTTTCATCGCAAAGAAGTTGGCTAGAAATGAAGAGGAGTTTCAGCAATACCTAAAGTTCGTAGAAAATTCAGGTGGGTGTGGTAGAAAGATGATATCGATATATCCAAATGGAGACGTTTATCCCTGCCAGTTTATTGATTTCGTAAAATTAGGAAACGTTAAGACTCAAAGGCTTAGTGAAATAATCGCATCTATTCCTGACGTGTTCATTAATACCGAAAAATATCTCAAGGAAGGAAAATGTGCTGAGTGTGAATTTAAGAAATATTGTAAAGGTGGAGATAGGGCAAGAGCCTATTATTGGTATGGAAATATTTTCGGGAGTGACCCATTATGCCCTTTGAAAA
>Ga0105111_1000082_pt1 | contig 11832 bp, 12 predicted proteins | sample BED_Slide_host_7_FD_79140 | JGI IMG/M metagenome (GOLD analysis project Ga0105111, IMG submission 79140) | Extremophilic microbial mat communities from Yellowstone National Park, USA - BED_Slide_host_7_15 | ecosystem: Environmental > Aquatic > Thermal springs > Hot (42-90C) > Microbial mats ...
CCTCTATTCCTTTTTGATACGCTTCTAGTATCACTTCCTCGTTTCTATTGATATGAACACCACAGCTACCTGGCATTTCTGGTATCAAATCCTCGAATCTTATTCCCTTTCCAAAAGCTGAAGATACAACAGCAGAATCTACTTCTCCAGATTTCAGCAACTTCATAATCTCGCTCTGGTCATTCACATAAACTATCTCGACTTTCTTACCGGATCTGGAAAGATAAGCCCTTAGCAATACGTCAGCTGCGCTACCTTTTCTCCAAACTGCAGTCTTATTACCTATAGATGGGACTATTTGCATCAAACCCTTTACAAGTACCTTATCTATCCTTAGACCTCTCCTTACTAAAGATACCGTTGAATCGAAAACAGCGTCAGCATCTCCCTCTTTACCAAAAGAGATGTTAATTCTCTCGTCGTTTGCAGCTAAAAGAGGGTATACAACAGGACCTGGTGCGGCTATTACGTTTATTTTGTTCATAGATTACTTCTATATCTAGACATTTTTAAGTTTAATCTTTTACCATTTAACTTGTTAGCAACTCATAAGCGTCACGAAAGAATATTCAATGTGTTATTCTCTAAGTTTCTTTAAATATTCAATTAAATTTCTTTCAAAATTAGTATCTCTGCCAAGAAACTTAAAGAAACCCTCTTCAGTAATCTTTCCAGAAAGGAATAGGGAAATAGCCGCATAAAGCCTCTCTAAGCTACACGGATAGTCTGAGAGATTTAGGGACTTTAAAACATTCCTAGCTCTATCGTCTATCAACACTATACATCACTAAATCTGCATTATTGCTTTTCCTATATCTCTTATAGAAATTATTCCTACTACCTTACCTTTATCAGTTACCGGTAAATGTCTAATTCCCTTATCTATCATAGTTTTTGCAGCTTCTTCTATATCTGAAGAAAGGTCTATTCCTATAACCTCCTTTGTCATATAACGCTCTACGTTTGAATTTATGTCACCGTCAGCTGCTGCTCTCGTTACGTCTCTCTCAGTTAAGATACCTATCAGTTTTCCCTTCTCGTCTACTACAGCAAGCGCACTTATATTAAGAAGGGACATGCTCTTTGCGGCTTCAACAAGAGGATCTGAAGGCTTAACTACTATGACTTTTCTACTGATATATCTTTGATCCATAAACTAGTATTTGTCCAAGGGTATATTTAAAGGATTTTTTATAACATACTTCTGTTATAATATTTATTTTAGTATAGACTGATCGTACTAGAAGTGAAAACTCTCTCATTTTTATTTATCAAAATGAAAAGCTACTTTTGAGTAGAATTTGTTTAATCAGTTAGATATATTCACTATCACCATTATTATTTTTATTTTCAGAGATTATAATGCTAGAATTTGTTGATTTTAGGGAGTTTCCGTCAAAAACAAATAATAACTGATCCAACTTTGGCTTGAGCTTCCTATCAGTGACTACTATTAATGGAAACTTCTTCAACTCAGAAGTCAAGGATATGAGACTGTTAACATGTAAAGATAGTCTCTTCTTATCAGATAACTTCTTGAGGAAGTTTACGTTTTCTATAACGTCCGATACGTTATAGAAAGTATGTACTATTTTATGATCTACTTCTACTAAGCTGTCATCGTCCATTATGAAAACTATATCAAGAGCTCCAAACTTTTGGAACATGTCTTTAAGGAAATCCTTCAGAGAGTCGTCATCAATGTTGCAGTTTAGATCTATTGCTATCAATGGTTTCATAGGTATGAGAATTACTTTCTACTTATAAACTTTTGCGTACTTTTTCTTTGAAAGAGATCAGCTGAATTCCTTATAGATATAAGTGTAAATAATCAAAATGTTTTTAAAGTGATGTGTTAACTTAAAGATATTAAATGTGTTGTTCTTCTTTAGCTCATATTACCAGTCGCTTGATAGTTAAAAATAACCAACCAAAATAGAAATATTATTAGAAGTAGCTTCAATCGTTTAGAAATATTATTCAGAAAATAATTCTTAACTTGTAAAAGTTCGTCATTATTGCTGCCTAATTTTTAAAGGAAGCTAGTATAAGATTTATCTTAATGATAGTCGTTCTAGGAGGAGGTCCTGCTGGAATTTACGCTTCTATTGAGGCAGCAAAGAGAGATGCAAAAGTTACTCTGATAGAAAAAGAAGAAAGGATAGGTGGCACTTGTACGCTCTATGGTTGTGTTCCTACTAAGTCCATGCTCTATCCTGCAAGGATAATAGATTCTCTAGAAAAGTTAGGAGGTAAAGGGGAAATCTCAATGACTTCTATTCAGGCTCTTGCTAAAGGATCTGTTGAAAGAATTTCAAAAGGAATAGAGTCTACGTTAGAAAGTCTTGGGGTTAACGTAATACACGAAAGAGCATACGTAAGGTCTGGTAACGTCATAGTAAGAAATGAAACTTTACCCTCAGATTCAGTAATTATATCAACTGGTACGGAAAGGGATAAGGAAAACGATATGATCTATAGTGAGGATTTACATGAGGTAGACCTTTCCTTCAAAACGGTTGGCATAGTAGGCGGGGACGTAGGAGGTTTAGAAGCTGCGTGGTTATTACATACCCTCGGAAAGGAGGTTTACCTAATAGATAAGAACTCCTTTCTGATGCCATACCTAGATGATGACATGAGAAAAGCAATTACGTCACACTTTAAGAGAATAGGAATAAAACTTGTACTTAATACAGAGGTGAAGTCTATAGAGAAAAAAGAGAAATTTCTATTGAAATTAAGCAATAACGAAACATTAAGTGTGGACAGAGTACTCAAAAGCTTCGGAAGACATCCTGCTATAGAAGGTATTGATGTACCAAAGAACAGATACATAAGAGTTGACGACTACCTTAGAACTGAAGTAAATGGCATATTTGCAGCAGGGGACGTAATAGGTACACATACCGCACATTCGGCAATTTATGCAGGTAAAATAGCAGGAGCTAATGCAGTGGGAGAAAGAAAGGAGTTCAATAGAGAAGCTATACCACACGTAGTATATACTAGACCTGAAATAGCTTACACTGGTCTAATGGAAGGAAAATGCGTGAAAGTCCAAGCTGCTTCAAACGGAAGAAACATAATAGAAAGGGAAACGTTCGGATTCCTGAAGCTCTGTTCTGAAGGAAAAAGGCTGGTCTCGGCTGAAGCTTTCATGGAAGGAGCAGAGGATGTTATAGCCACTGCCTCGCTAATGATTAGACTTCATCTAAATCTTGATCAAATACAAGATTTTATACCTCCACATCCCTCAAAATTAGAACTCCTAAAAGATGCCGTAGAGGAACTCATAAACATAAATCGCTAATGTGAGCACAATTCCATTAAGAGATGCTATATGCATATATACACAATATTCACTATTTCTCTTTGTTATGTTTCACCCAAATGGAGATAATCTTTATTTAGCTGATTTTTATTGCTGACCTTGCATAAACTTGGTATTAACGTCCTCTGGTTCTTCATACCATTTAACCTTATCTCCTATTTTAGATCTCATTTTCCACTTCATTGACTTAGGATGTTCTTCTATTTTCTCTACTAAAATATTTAATTTATCATCTATTTGTTTAGAATATTCAGAGTAATTAGAGGAAACGAACTTTCTCACGTTTTCCACATTTAACGAGAAAGTCTTGTAGAAACCCCAATCATCAGATAGGAGTTTAGCTATGTAATTAGAATCCAGAGTCCTCTCATCATCCTTTTCACCTATTTCTACATCATGAAGCAAAGACAATATGTCCTTATAGTCATTCTCCGTCATTTTTACTATCTGCATTTTACTCAACAAGAGATCTGAAGTTGGAATTGTATATCTCATTATGTTAAGTCTACCTTTCAAATTGATTTTATGGCACATGTTGAATTCATCTAGAAACACATCTATTGTAGTCTCAAGAACCGGATCATAAAACATCAATCTAACACTTCCATGAAGTGCGTTAAACCTTTTGTTAGGCATCATCCCCATCTTTTCTAATGATGAAGATATCTTAGAGCTTTGACTCGATAAACCAAAGTAATCTGCATCCTTGTACTGACGAGAAAATATTTTGGAACCTTCCTTTGCTATTATTGCTATAGCTGCACCCCCGATTAACCTGAGGGTTATGCCGTCGTTGTTACACCCGTCTATCACTTCCTTAGCTCTGTTTAAGAGTACCTCGCGCTCAACCCCTATCTCTTTTCACCAATAATAACTATCATACATGATTTTTATTTTTATAATATCCTACTCTAAACATTAGTTAAAATTAACGTTTAATAGCAAAGCTAAATAATAAAAACTAATAGAAATCTATACCGTATACAATGAAAGATTTTAAAGAATTGATACTATTATATTCGAAAAATATCAAAATCCTACTCGGGAGGTATCTCCTCAAATAACATTTCCATATCTATTCCAATTCTTCTTTTGGTATATAATTTGGCTAGGTAATATATTAGAATTCCTGATCCATATATTGCTATAAGAGAACCTATAGTAGAAACATTTATCGGTAGCAGGAACGAGTTATTCCAAGTTATGGCTAAGGTATATATCAAGAACCCGAAGGTCAGAAAACCTATAATTGATATGATAGGAACTCCTAATAATTTCCTCTTGAATGGAACTGCGTTCTCGTAAACTCTCTTCTTTACATACGGCATCAAGGCGGTTGATAGTGCAAATACTGCATAGCCTATTTGAAAGACTATCGTAACATCTACAGTAGATATTGCAGGGATGAATGCGTACATCAAAACTCCTGCTAAACCTATAATTGAAACTAGTATAGTAGATTTAAGAGGAATATGATATCTTTCATTAACGTCTGCCATCCACTCCGGCATTATTCTATCAAAAGACCAAGCGAACATGTACCTAGTCAAGGCTATAACTAAGGGTGGATTACTGTAGAAATTTGGAAGCCATAGGGCTATGAACATTATAATATAAAGCAAAACGTTATGGTCTACTATTAAAGCAAAGAATGGAGTAAAAGGTCCTATATCTTGTAGGGACGAATAAACCGGATCGCTTATTCCGTTACAATCTATGTAAGACCATGAAGTAAGGAATTTCTGTCCAAAGGCATGAATATTGAGGTAGGCGAATATTGCATAGTAAACCCCTACCATTGCAATAGTAAACACTATAGAATAAAACACGTTCTTCTTTACGCTCTTCATCTCTCCGCTCCACGAAGCTGGTAAGTTATACCAAGCATAATAGTACCACACTACTGGTAAAGCTAGTAGCGTAGCAGAGAGAGGGGAAAAGAAGGTTAATCCATTGGATTCCGCATCATGAATTACCTTAGTATATGCGTTAGGTACGCCAGAGACTGAGCTTAAGCTAGACGCAAAGGAGGAAGGAGTGATAGCAACTAAACCTATGAACATTATTATAGTTGTTACAACAGATATCAGGCCACCATATGTAATAAACTTCCAATGAGCCTTACCTAAAGAAGCTATTATGCTGCTAAACAATACAATTACCAAGCCTACTGAAACTTCTCCTATCTTACCGTCAAAAAAATTACCTAAACTTAGAAACAGACTGTTATGAAAATAAATACCAAGTCCAGTAAAGAGATATGCAAACCATTGAGCACCATAAAAACTATATATTCCGAGAGAGAAAGCAAAGGCTATCCATAGACCCCAATAGTTGACGAAGCCTACCATTGGATTAGTAGCCCTACTATTGAAGACATAATCCCCTCCAGCTCTAGGCATAGAAACAGAGGCGATGAAAAACAACGAAGCCATGAGTAGAGTGGGAAGTAGAGAAATAAAGAAAGACAGAGGTAAGTTGGCACCAGGCGATAGAAAAAGCCACTCTATTATTAATATTGGTACTCCTCCGGTCACTAGCCCGAAAGTAGCAAGCGATGATGACCAAGGACTTACCTCTCTCACCAAACCTGAGGATTGTCTTATGAAAAGGTTTTTAGAGGGATTATTCTGGACCATTCCGCCAAACTTTAAGCAATCATTTATCATTTATAAAGTGAACTGATACGTTTTTCTTTTAATCAAACATACATTATCCATAAAGAGGCAAAAAAGAGAACGAAAATCTAATGAACAAAAAGAAAAAGAAACTTTCTAGCTTTAAAAATACCTTTATTTCTTGTCTAGCATGTTCTGAAGCTCTTTTGGAGCGTCTTTTTCAGAGACTGCTCCTCTACCAGTTTTTCCTCCACCTTCATCGTAGGTGAAGCTTATCATCTTGCCTACTTTCCATACTTTCTTTATTTTAGATGTATCTACTTCTTTCTCTTCTCCCTTATACTTGAACTTTACCATGACCATATCTTTTCCCTAATTAAGGGTTAAGACATTGTCGTTAATAAACCTTACGATAGTTACGCAAGTAATACTTATGTTAATTCTTCAAGTTGTACTACAGATAAATCTATAGTTCTTTCAATTCTATTAAGATGAGGAAATTTGTTTGAAAATGATGGACTATAATAGTAACAATTTAACATTCTACTCATAGCTCAAGAGAAGATAAGCAAAATGATACAAGAAAAAGAACAGAGTTTCATAAAAAGTATACCGATGAACTATTTGTACTTGACATACATAGAGCGGTATTTCTTGTCTACTCTTTAGACTTAATATTAAGTAATCTTCTTTTATATGAAACTTATTGTTTTTACTATATACTTTCTATTAATATGAAAGTTAAGAATTAGCTGACTAACTGATCAGCTAGAACATGCACTGCTAATACATGCTTGTAAAAAGCCTCGGCGGAGTCAAATCTCTCTCCACACTTACATATATAACGGTTCTTCGAGTACCTATCTAAATAATTCCTACATTCAAAATATAACTTCTCTAAAGAGTTGTTTAGGTCTCTCTTGCTCTTCTTGGATAACAAGTTTAGATCCATTTCCTTAACTGCCATCAGAAAAGGATAGTACGATATCCTCTTGCTGCTGATTTTGTTACTCTTCATTATCTTATTTAGAGCTTCAACCATAGTCATTACTATCCCAATATATTAATTGACTCTGAGGATTTAAATATTTATTCAAAAACAGATATCTGCTATATTAATTAAGTCAAAAGTATTTGAATGCACGGAGAAGCCTAAAAGCAAAGACTGTTTTGACGATAAATTATACAATAAAAATACATATCATTCCCAATAATTTTGAAAATGAGCTAATAATATATATGAAAAATCATATATAATTTTAGGAAAGATTCATACACTTCTAGTCTCATTAATCTTCTTCTTCATTAGCTTATATAGTAACGCTGGATAAACCCCTAATCTTACTAAGAAAGTATCAAAAAGGGCTGCCAGTGCGATAGCCGCTCCCAACTCCGATATAATAGGTATAGGATCAGTAATTAGTACACCAAATGAAGCGGAAAGTATCACACCCAATGCGGTAACAGCTCCGGCAGATAATGAAATACCTGTTACTATTGATTCTGCATTACTAACTCTTTTTTCTTCCCTGATCCTGCTTAAAATAAATACGCTATAGTCGCTAGCTAGTCCCATCATTAGTATGTAAACCAATATAGGTATGAAAAACGTAACACCGGACGAAGAGTCATTTCCATATGCTATATAGACAATTGAAAGTGCAGAAACTATCGTTAGAATTATAGTAAAAACTACTCCTGCAGCTATTTTTATTGACCTCATGAATAAGGCTAATACTAAAAATAAAACGATGGGGAGAGCTATAATTACGGTATTGTAATAAGGAAGTAAATAGCTTTGCAGATCCATGAATATAGCTGTCTGTCCTCCCACTAGTCCTCCTACTGGTGAAACTTCGTCCTGAAGCTTGGATATCAACGAGAATGCTTGTTTGCTATCAGTATGATAATTTGTAATTACGGTTATTAACGCAGTCCTATTATCTATCCCTATATTTTCCTTCATTAACTCTCTTACTGCTTGGTTATACGTTCCATTAAAGTTTGGAGGAACTGGACCAAATACTTCCTTCACTCCATTCATTTTTGAAATATTATCTTCAATACTTGCGATATGCTCTAAGAAGGAGGTGTTAAAGTTGTTATTGACATGAATTACTATCTCAACTGGGTTAAGAAACGAGCTACCGAATGCATTCTCTATTACCTTTAAACCCTCAACTGCAGGATAGTTTGGTAAAGAGGACGTTGAAGCTTCATTAAAGTTAAGGGGAACCGAAACTACAAATAAAGATGCTATCACAGAAATTATTAATACAGAAACTAATATAATTGATGAATGAGATATCGAAGATCTTGACACCTTCTCTACTAATTTATTTGAGGAATGTGAAAGTTTGCTTGGCCAAAATACCTTTTTACCTAGTTTCATGTAAATTATTGGAAGTAAAGTAGTTGCTATAAGTATAGTTATAGGAATAGTAGGAACTATTACAAGACCCCACGATGTTATGTATGGTATAAAAATTAGAGATGAAAAAACTGCGGTAACTGCTGTCCCAGATATCATGATTGCTCTCCCAGATGTTCTCACTGAGGTTAGCATAGCTTCCATAGGTCTGGCTCCCTTAGCTAACTCTTCCCTAAATCTGGATAGTAGAAATACACTGTAGTCAGCACCTATTCCCATGACGATTACTATTAAAGGCTCAACTACCTCAAAATTAACTCCACCTTCCAGTATACCAATAATGGAAATTACTGCAAATCCCATCAGGACCGATAAGGATATCAGGGAAAGGGTTATGAGAGGGGCTATAATTGATCTAAAGTAAATTCCTATAATAACCAATAGAGCCAAGAAAACCGTGATAAATGTAATAGACTGCCTTGCACCTTCAGACGAAGAAAGTTCCTGGATTAGAGGGGCTGAACCAGTGATGTAAAAAGTTCCGTTAAATGCATGCCTTACTGAACTTCCTACAGTATTAGATATTATCCCTGCAGGATACGTTCCATTAGGAAATGAATATGAAGCACAGTAATTAGTATAAACGAAAACTACACTAACATTGTGAGCAACGTATTGAGATATTAAAGAAGATGGTGGATGAACATCTTGATAAAGTAACGGATAACTGCCGTTTACTTGTTTAAACATAAGGAGATTCACTTCAGAAATAGAAATCCCAGTCATGTTAGATACTGCATGTGTTAACAACGACGATTGGTTATAGTTGCTTCTATTCATGTATTTTAATGCGACCAAACCAAGCGGACTAATTGCTTTAATCGAATTGTTAAATGCAATTGAATACGATAAAGGTAAATTTTCATGTGTTGCAAGGAAAGCCTTAGAAAAGTTGGAGGCAAAGTAATCATAGAATTTGTTGAAATGTATAATGTTGTTACCGAATTTTACCTCCGAAGGAATTCCCTTAGTAGCCATAGATAAAGAGATAGATTCGTTATTTGTCTTTAGGAATAGGTCTATGAACTTATATGGAAAGAAATATAATGCATAGGCTGAGGCGTTTAGCAACCTTCCACTCTCATTTAAAACCTTCCCTATAGCGCTAGCATAATCGATGTAGATTGTAGCCTCACTAGTTACGTTCTCTACACCATGAACTTTCAACACGCTTTGTGAAACTATATAATTCTGTAACGGAGAAGCATTAACCAAGACTATATCAATAGAATTATTGACAGAAGTAGAGTGGAACTCTTTAGATATTATATTCTCCGCCTTACATGCAGGATAATATGAAGGTAAAGTGTAATTCTGATTATAAGTCAAATAAGATGATGCTTGCGAGGCCAATAGCAAAGAAACTGCTAATACTACTAACCAAATGGCTATCCTTAGCTTGGTTTTCATATCCTATAATAGAATGGTTTCTTTAAATGTCTTATTGGCATAAACTGATTTAATTAAATAGAAAACTAGACTCGTATGGAAATCGTTCTAAACTCAGCTAAAAGTTAAATATCTTTTAGAAGACGCCCAAGCTCTCAAGTGATATGAAGTCTTCTGCATCAGTTAAACTTGTAAACCTATCTGATATAATCATGCTATACGTAAGAATACTCATAAGATATCATACTCCTCGGGGTTTTTAAGAAATGGCCATTATTACAAATAGACAATTGTCTATATTCGCTGAAGCTTTTAATTTAATTATGTCAGGGAGATCATTGGAGAACGCGTTCGATATTGCATTTAAGGAATCAGGAAAAGGACTAGATAGGAAAAGAACGTTTAGAACGTTCGTAGACACCCTAAAGGAATTACATTACGTAGAGGAGCTGTTCCCTTGCAGGAACTTATATGAAACTTTCAAAATAGCTCTCGAAATGGCAAAAGAGAACTTTCCCCTTACGCCAATGCATTTTCCTTTATGGATTAGAGAGAGGTTACTTGCAGCAATAGGCGAGGAGGGAATAACTAAACTAGACAAAAAGACCCAATGGATTAGAGTTAATACACTAAAAGGGGATTTTACCGAAACAATAAATTCATTAAAACAAAAAGGCATTTCTTTATTGGAAAAAGAATTCCCAATGTATGAAGCTAAAGGGAAATACCCTATATCTAAAACCAGGGAATTTGAAGAAGGATTAGTAATTCCCCATGACTTGTCCAGTTACTTCGTGGTGAAGGCACTAGAACCTAAGCATGGAGAGAGAATATTAGAGATAGGCAGTGCTCCTGGAATAAAGACTTCTTTAATCCAACAATTAACTAAAAATCAAAGCTGGGTTGTCTCAATTGACATCTCAGTAAGGAGGACTTTGACTCAAAAGAGCTTGCTTAGAAAATGGGGTGTAGAAAACGTCGAAATAATAGTGGGAGATGGTGAAAACGTTCCTATTAGGAATATAGATAAGATACTAATTGATGCACCTTGTAGCAATAGCGGCACATTTTCCTCTGACCCTACGGTATTTCTTAGGCTAAATAGAGCAGAATTAAAGAATTTAGTAAAAATTCAAAGTAAAATACTCAAGAAAGCTATAGAATATAACGTTCCAACTGTCTTCTCAACTTGCTCCATTTTACCCGAAGAAGGAGAATTCCAGGTCGAAAGATATCTCAACCGGCTATCTAAAATTCCTTGGGATAAATCGTTCTATGGATATAAAAAATCTAAGGTTTATATGCATGTAGCTAGAACGTATACGCATATTCATAGATGTGACTCTTTCTTTATATCGAGGCTAAATTTTTAGAATAAACGCAAACTAACAGATAAATAATGATTAAAATTACATGATTTTAAATAAAACAATAATAAGAGCTTGGCTATCTAAAGCCTTTCTTTTAATAATTTTCTCCATAATTTACCGTTTTCGTCTACTCCACTTTCAACTTCATAACCCATTGACATCCAGTACTCTATTCCTCCTTGCATTACATAGGCTTTCTTCTTATAAAGATGTGGCATTCCATACGTTGCATATCTTGCTCTGTTTCCATGTTCGCAAACTACACCAACCTCATGATTCTCGAATAGATCTTTTAGATATTCTAAATAATCTAAAGGAACTAGAACAGAGCCAGGTATATGATGATCCTCGTACTCCTCTGGAGTTCTAACGTCTATCAATTTAATCTTGCCTTGCTTCCATAATTTTCTTATAACTGAAGGGGGAAGTTCCATAACATTCTTCACAAAAGGAGTAGTATATTGCTCAATTACTTCGACCATGTTAATTCGTTTTAAACAATGTTAAAGTGATATAAAAAGTCTTTTATCTTTACGATATTCATTTATTACTTGTAGAAGATTTAATTATTATAAAAAGTACTTAACAAAGTTCATCCATTCTGACGGGTATAGAAGTTATTTTCTTAACTATAGCCTTCTCTAACGCTCTGATCACTGCTGGCGGAGTCCCAATGGTTGCGACTTCACC
>Ga0105111_1000085_pt1 | contig 11513 bp, 9 predicted proteins | sample BED_Slide_host_7_FD_79140 | JGI IMG/M metagenome (GOLD analysis project Ga0105111, IMG submission 79140) | Extremophilic microbial mat communities from Yellowstone National Park, USA - BED_Slide_host_7_15 | ecosystem: Environmental > Aquatic > Thermal springs > Hot (42-90C) > Microbial mats ...
AGTTTATGAAGGTTAATGGTAAATATGAATAGAATGGACAACAATGAAGATTTAGCTAGAGTGACGAACGTAGACGCCTTCTTTATACCAATATACAATTCACCCGCAATAGTTTGTTATTTAGATGATAACAGACAGTTTATGTTATATAATGTACCAGTTGAGATTGTACTTGCAATTAGAAAGTTGAACAACAAAGACGGAATAATTGAAGAAAGAGAGAACGTTTTTGATATTTTAAATTTTATACCAGAAGTAAAAGATAATTTGGAAAAACATATAGAAAAAGTAATAATTGATCAGCTAAATGAAAAGATAGGAGTTTATTCCGCCTCAATTGAGCTAAAATTTGGAGATTCAATAGTAATTGAGAAAAGAATGATTCCTAGCCACGCCGTCTTTTTGGCCTTACTTACTAAAAAGCCAATATATGTTAGAAGAAATTTAGTTGATGAACAAGAAAATGAGGATAAAGGAGAAAGTTGATTATAGAAGGAACACATATTTGTATATTTTACCTAGAAGGTTTCTGTTTTTTGCCTTTATATAGAGCATCCAAAGATACTCCGTTGACCATTATTACCTTGAACCTAACACCTGGAAGATCACCCATAGACCTACCTAATGTTCCTCCTATACCAGCTATAATGACCTCATCATGTTCATCTATGAAATTTACACCGCCGTCTCCGGGAACAAACGCAGTTACTACTCTTCCGTTCTTCACTAACTGAACTCTCACACACTTTCTTACAGCTGAATTAGGTTGCCTAGACTCTATTCCAACTTTCTCTAAAACAACACCCCTAGCCATAGGAGCTCCTTCTAGTGGATCAAATTTCTCCTTCAGCGCCATCATCCTTATCTTGAACTTTCTTTGATTCCATCTGAATCTTAGCCTCTTAAGCTTCAACTTTCTTGCTGCGTATATTCCTTTTGGCGATTTATTGCCTACCATTCACTTCACCTTATACTATAACCACATTGTCAATATCCATATACCTCTTTAAAATTAGCTTAGCCCTTACAACATTCTTTCCACTTCTACCTATTGCAATACCTTTATCTTGTGGATCAACAGTTACGTAAACAGATTTCTTAGAATCACTATTAACAAGTCTTATGCTTCTGACTCTAGCCGGAGCCATTAGAAACTTAACCATATCGTCTAAGTTATCACTATAGGCAACAATTTCAACGTCCTTTCCTAACGAGTTCTTCAATTTTCTTACATTAAGACCATTTTTACCAATTGCCATCCCCATATCTTTGCTGTCCACCAAAAATATTATTCTATTGTTTTCCTGATCTATTATACAATCCTTAACTGCGGCCTTTGTAATATCCTGAAATAAAGAAATATATCGCATTTCTTCTGGGGTTAGCCTAATTTCTGGCAGATCATCCACCCCTTCCTAGCTCCAAAATCTTAGAACTACCTTCTTCCTCAACTCCTATAGCTGATACTATAAATGGCCTTCCAGTCAGAGTTCCTAAATCCCATCCGCTTCCTGCATACTCGTAAAATGGAATGCCAGATACTTTTGCGAGATAAATAATGTCATCTTTTATATCTTCACGTAAAGTTGATGCTATTATTATCATCTTCAACTTGCCTGTCTTTAGCATTTTGATACAGCTTCTTGATCCTAAAACTACTTTTCCAGTTTTTAAAAGAACTTTTAATTCTCCTTCAAATGACAACTGTTGAGACAACATTTATCACCCTAAACTTGGTTTCATCATTAATTCTACCATACCAGTACCCAGTTTAATAGGATGCCCTATAATAATGTTTTCTACTACTCCTCTAAACTCTTCCATGTCACCACGGGCTGCTGAGTCTAGAAGATGTTTAACTGTAACCTCGAATGCAGCCCTAGCTAAAACGCTTGTTTTCTCTCCGCTAACTCCATGACGACCTATCTGTCTTATGATTCCTGTTCTAGTCATTATGTCTGCCACTAACATTATGTGCCTTACATCTACGTCTAGACCTTGTTCATCAAGTACTCTTTTAATTTCCTTTATTATCATTTCCCTTCCTGCTTCTATACCTAAAGTTTCCTCAACCTCATGAACGTTATTAGTTTCTACACGACTCTGATCGACGCCCTTTACAGAGAGTACTCCCTCTAGGTTAGACCCGTCGGTTATAATTACAAATTCGTCTCCTCTCTTCTGGACTATAGCTCTTTTAATTCCTTTGATGCCTTTAATCTTAGCACTGAGAATCTTCTCTCTCATTTTGAAAAGGGCAGTTACGCTGTCTATATCATTAAAAGTAATTGACACAGAGTTGTCATCTATATCCTCTATGGTAACGTCACCAAGCTTTAACTTTGATAGAACTTTCTTCACTTCATCTATAGTTATACCCTTATCGGAAAGCATATCCACATCAAACTCAAAGGTTATAGACATAGATGCAATATCTATGCTCGTGGAGCTTACAACGTTCTCCACTCTAGTATATTCTAGCCTCTTTGCAACTTCCAAAGCTTTGTCTCTTTCTGATTTATACTCGTCTGTAAGGTAAATTGTCATCATCGGAGTAGATGGAGTTTTTTTAGAATCTACTATTTCTATTAACCTTGGAAGACCTAAGGTTACATTAAGCTCCCTTACGCCTGCATAATGAAAAGTTCTTAATGTCATTTGCGTTCCAGGTTCTCCTATAGATTGAGCAGCAACTACACCTACCGATTCTCCTGAATTTACTAACTCTTTTTCATATTCATTTACAGCTAAATTCAATATTTTGTCTATTTCTTCCATTCTTAATTCCATATCAGTATTTCTTATTCCGTTCTCTATATCTTGTAATATCTTTGGAGGAACTATCTTTTCAAGTTGAGAAAGCCTTTCCTTAAGATAATTCTCTATCTCAGGATTCATATTCATTTCCTCCACCCTACAACTCTCTCTATTAACCTATTTACATCTACTGACTTCCCATGTGCACTCTGCATTGGAAAGACGCCGTCTTCTCCATAGGCCAGCTGTATAACTTCTCCATAAAGACTTCTGACGCTACCATCATATTCAGCTCTAAGGTCAGACAGAGCGTTTATAAGCCTTCTCTGCATATATCCGCTCTGCGACGTCCTTACCGCCGTATCCACTAGACCTTCCCTACCTCCAGCCGCATGATAGAAAACTTCAACAGGATTCAGACCAGTTCTAAATGAAGAGTAGACGAATCCTCTTGCCTCAGGAGATATGTCAAATGGCTTAAAGTGAGGCAAGGTTCTGTTCATATATCCTCTTGTTAGTCTCTCTCCCCTTACAGATTGTTGGCCTAACATTGCGGCCATTTGGGTAATATTAAGAACGCTACCTCTAGCTCCTGTCCTAGCCATTATATATGCATAATTGAAAGGATCCAAATGTTTTGTTGCTATTTCACCTGCTGAATTCCTTAACTTGTCCAAAGCATCAAGAATATAGTTCTCCAGACTCTCCTCTGGCGTTCTTCCTGGTATTGGCTCCAATTTTCTTTCTTTGTACTGTAAAATTAAATTATCTACATCTTTCTTAGCTTTTTCTGCTTGTTCAGCTATCTCCCTTTTGGCGTCTTCTGGTAAGGTCACATCATCTAGAGACATAGTAAATCCTTGTATTTCAATAAATCTCAGAAAAGCTTTGAACAAATTGTCCATTATCCATAGACCGTATTCTTCAGGATATTCTATAAGGAGCCAATGAAGTATACTCTCTGGCTGTTGATTTCCAATGGCTTTCTTGTCGAAGACACCCTCCAAAAGTTTGCCCTTCTTTATAACGACATAAGAATCATGTGGGCAGTCCTCATCCTTACATAGCCTAGAGCCGCTTGATACATTAGACTGACCATGGAAGTTGAAGTCTTCTGGAAGGAAGAGGCTTATTAGCTGTTTACCAGTATATAATGGCTTAGGAGACAAAATAGCAGGCTCCCCTATCTCTCCATGAAAATCTACCACTCCTAATATCCTCATGACCTCCTCTTTGGTGAGTAAGGTGGTCTTAACGGTCAAAAGATACGCTCCGCTTATGTAATCTTGACCACCTCCCATTATAGGACCTCCGTATCTAGGCGTCAATATATTCCTATGAACTATCATTAGCTCCTTTGTCTCCGCTATGGCCTCTTCAGACTGAGGGACGTGTAAGTTCATTTCGTCGCCATCAAAGTCTGCGTTGTATGGTGCACAGACCAATATATTGAGCCTAAATGTTCTCCCTGGTAATATTCTGGCTTTATGTCCCATCATTGATATCCTATGAAGTGAGGGCTGCCTATTGAAAATGACAACATCTCCGTCAACTAAATGTCTCTCTATTATAAATCCCGGTGCTAAGGCAGAGGCGAACTCTTTCCTGTCTTTCACATATCTTAGATCTATCCTCCTTCCATCATTCCTTATTACATAGTTCGCGCCTGGCCATGTCTCTGGGCCATTTATTACATATTGTCTCATTCTTTCTATGTTTGAAGTTGTAACTCTTTCTGGTACAGTGAGCATTTTTGCAATATGTTCTGGTACACCTACCTCGTCAATACTTATGTTCGGATCAGGAGAGATTACAGTTCTAGATGAAAAGTCAACCCTCTTTCCTGATAGATTGCCTCTGAATCTGCCTTCTTTACCCTTAAGCCTCTGAGCCATAGTTCTCAATGGTCTTCCAGATCTATGTTTAGACGGAGGTAAACCAGGAATTTCGTTATCAAAATAAGTGGAAATATGATATTGTAACAAGTCCCATAGATCCTCCACTATCAGTTGAGGTGCTCCAGCATCAATGCTCTCCTTTAACCTTTCATTAATCCTTACAATATCAACAAGTTTGTGAGTTAGATCGTCCTCAGCACGTATACCACTTTCAATCGTTATGGAAGGTCTAATCGTAACAGGAGGTACTGGAAGTACGGTAAGTATCATCCACTCTGGTCTACTAGTTTTTGGATCATACCCCATGAGTTCGACGTCAGAATCAGGGATCTTCTCTAATCTCTCCCTTATATCAGAAGGAGTTAGCCTTTGAAGGCCTTCGCTTCTCTCTTCGTAAAAGTTATACGGTTTATCCAGTTTTATCTTAATTTGTTTTGTATTACAATGAGGACATTGATTGGCTTTCATAGCAGTCTTCTTTATATGATCATTGAGTCTCTTAGCAGCAGAAGGCCATCTATTTTTAATTGCGTTGTATATACGTTCATATTTTGTGATATCGTCCTGAGGTATCTTTAGCCTTCCGCATCTACTGCAGGTGGCTTTTAGAAATTCATATACATGCTTAACGAATCCTATGTGTATTACCGGACGTACTAGCTCTATGTGACCAAAATGACCGGGGCAGTTCCCCAAAGTATTTCCGCAAGTAGGACACTTCTGACCAGGTTCAATTACACCAAGTCTAGGATCCATTACACTTCCCTCTATCGGGGTTCCGTCCTCGTCATACACTTCTGAAGTAATTATTGCAGTCACTGACATTTTTCTTATTTCGTCAGGGGAAATTATTCCAAATTTTATTCTTTTAATTACTTTTTCATTTTCACTCATTGCCTTCACCCAAGGAAATCTTATCTCCTAAAATGAGCCTAGGTGAAATTACCATACTCATCAGCTCTTGAACTAGTAGCTTAAAAGCATAAGATATTGTCACCGGATATAAGTTTGTTTTATCGCCATGCACTGGACATACATAACGGTTCTTAGAACGATCGTACCATCCTACATAGCCACACTGTTCGCATATGTAAACAACAGCCTTATCTGAATTGTCTAGAAGTCTGTCCTTTATCAGCAGAGCCGTACCATATCCTATAAGGCAATCTCTCTCCATTTCTCCAAACCTGAGTCCTCCTTCCCTTGCCCTTCCTTCGGTAGGCTGTCTAGTAAGTATCTGCACTGGACCCCTAGCTCTAGCGTGAAGTTTATCTGCTACCATATGGTGCAACTTCTGGTAATATACAACTCCAAAGAATACGTTAGACTTAACCTTCTGTCCGGTTCTTCCGTCGTAAACTACTTCCATGCCGTTTGGAAGGAAGCCACTCTTGAAGATATCGAGCTGAAGTTTGTCTATAGGTGTCTTATAGAAGGGAGTCGCGTCCAGTTTATTCCCAGTTAATGCGGCATATTTGCCCGCAACTGCCTCCATCAATTGCCCTAATGTCATCCTAGATGGTAATGCATGAGGGTTCAGTATGACATCTGGTACAACGCCTTTTGTAGTATAAGGCATGTCATACTGCGGTATTAGCATACCAACTACTCCTTTTTGTCCATGTCTAGTAGCAAACTTATCTCCTATTTCAGGAATCCTAAGGTCTCTAACTCTTACCTTAACTAACTTATTACCGTCAGATGTCTCTGTCACTAGTACCAGATCTACTATACCTATTTCTCCATGCCTTGTTACTATGGACGTATCACGTTTAGACTGGTCTGGGGATAGATCCTTAAATTCTTGCAAAAATCTAGGAGGACTTACTTTGCCTATTAAAACATCTCCACCCTTTACTTCTGTCTCTGGAGGTATTATTCCGTTATCCTCTAATGACTTGTAAAATTCGGCTCCCTTATATCCTTTAACTCCAGCTTCTGGTAATTCAATAGTATCCTCCTGACCTCCTGGATACTTTACCTCCTCTGTAGAATACAACCTAAAGAAGGTTGATCTGTACATTCCCCTTTCTACTGACGTCTTATTCATAATAATTGCGTCTTCTAGATTATATCCTGTATATGACATTATAGCCATTATTGCGTTATTCCCAGCTGGTCTCTCATTATATCCTATTACGTCTAGAATTCTAGTGCTGACTAATGGTCTTTGTGGGTAGTGAAGCAAGTGAGCTCTACTGTCTGTTCTCAACTGATAATTTGCGGCGTATAAACCTAGAGCTTGCTTTGCCATAGCAGATTGGTAAGTGTTTCTAGGTGACTGGTTATGCTCTGGATATGGAACAATCGATGCTGTTATACCTAAAATCGATGGAGCCCAAATTTCCATATGAGTATGCTCAGCCGTAAGGTTCTCTGGCTCAATTGATATATACGAATTTTCCTCTTCTTGTGCGTCCAGATATTCTATTTTACCTTCTTTTACCAGATCTTCAAAGTTCTTCTCTCCTCTCCTAAGTTTTTCGATATCCTCCTTATCTACTAGGGGTTTTCCGTCCTTTACTATAATAAGAGGTCTTCTAACCCTTCCAGAATCACAGTTTATTTGAACCTCATTTATAAACTCGGTTGAGATATAAGAAACGTTTACCTCATCACTTAATTCGTTTGATCTTCTTTTCTCTCTAATTTTATTCGCTAGATCATTTCCATTTGGATAGTAACCTATCAACCTTCCATTTAGATAAACTTTAGACCAACTGAGATACGTTTCTTGATCTTCCCCTTCCTCTATTATCTTTCTGATTACATCAGTTACTTGAATTACGCCTAGTTCGTATAGAGTCCTTTCTACTATTGTCTCGTTTATGCCAACTGATATCTGAGCCATTAACGCTAGGTTTTTAACCAAACCGCTGTTTGGACCCTCGGGAGTCTCAAATGGACACATCCTACCCCATTGGGTACCATGTAAGTCTCTAGCCTCAAAGTTAGGTTGACCTCTAGCTAAGGATGAAATTACTCTCCTAAGGTGACTTAGCATTGACAGCCAATTGGTCCTATCTAGAAGCTGACTTACTCCCGTCCTTCCGCCTACCCAATTTCCAGTTGCCAGGGCATGCCTAATTCTCTCTGTTATAATATCTGGCCTTACAAGAGCGTTTAATGCTAACCTCCTCCCTCTAACCTTTGATTTTTCCAGCTGATACTTAAGATCTTTTACGAAAGCCTTGAATGCGACTCTAAATAGACTAGCAAATAAGTCTCCAGCAAGCTTCAATCTCTTGTTAGAATAGTGATCTTTATCATCTGGAGCCCTCTTCCCTAGAAGTAACTCGATTACTTTAGATACAGAAGAAGCTAGATAGTATGCCTTCTTCAATCTATCTTCTGGCGCTGTACCTAAATGTGGAAGGAAGTATTTATCCAGTATCTGCTCTGCTTTCTGGATCCTGCTTTCCCTTTTTTGACCTATAGCAACACGATTGCCTATGAAATCTAGGGCATCCTCTGAATTATTTATGGAACTAGCCTGCTCTAATGAGGGAAGTAACTCGTTCTGAACTTCGTTATCTAACGATACAGCGTACACAATATCACGGTCTGTTGTTATCCCTAAGGCTCTCATTAATATCGCGAAAGGTATTCTTCCTGGCGCTGCAGAGAAGGAAATCTGGATCGTTCCGTCTCTCATCCTCTCTATCGTAACTGGAACACGATAGCTAGAGGTACTAGATATTATTTTTGCTGTATGTGTAATATTGGAGCTAGTCTTACCATTGTCTACCAAAGCCCTATTTGAAGCCAAATCCTCCTGGGTTACTATTACTCTTTCCGATCCATTGACTATGAAGTATCCTCCTGGGTCCTTTGGGTCCTCACCTATTTCAATTAATTTTTCTGGAGGTAGCTGAGAAGTGGGATCTGCTATTGATTTAAGCATAATTGGTAAGTCTCCTATATGAACATCTGAAGGTTCGCCTTCGATGTTATTTTCCACAGGTATCATAGTTAAATGTAATGGCGCTGCATAGGTTAGGTTTCTTAATCTTGCCTCCATAGGTGTAATTTCTCTATCTCCTCTGTCAGTCTCCATTAATCTAGGCTTTCCGATCCTTATTTTCCCTAGCTTAACCTTTAAACCTGGTATCTCTGTTTCAATTTCTCCTTGCTCATCAATTATTTCTTGCAGTTTATTTCTAATAAAATCATTAAAGGAATCCAGATGCTGCCTTACTAACCCGTTTGCCTTAAAGTATGCTTCTACAAGAGTCCATTTATCATCTATAGTTAAAGTTGAACTTGACATTTATTTCACCCGCTTATTACATATCTTAACGCTATAGAAGTTCCAGTCAACTTGCTATTTCTGGTAATTTTAATTATATCTCCTGGCTTTCCTCCTATTGCTTTCACTACAGGATCCGATGCCCTAATCCAAGGTAAATCTTCAGGTTTTATACCTAACTTCTTCATTATTTCAAATGCTTCCTCTATAGAGAGTACTTCATGTTTTGGTACGAGGTAATGTATACGAGGATCTATTTTTTTACTAGAAGTTGCTCTCATACGTTCACCAAGAAGTGTATCATAAAGAAAGAGATTTGGCATTTAAGAGTTTATCACAGCAAGTTCATTATCCTTCTAGCGGACTCTATTAAAGACTTAGCGTTCTCAATTTCCTCATCAAATGTTATAGATTTTCTTGCTAGACCTTGTGCTTGAGCCTTACTTGCTACTGCAGCAGCTACTTTAGGATAAATTTCCCACTCAGTCATCCTTGGAATAATGTATGATTCAGATGCACCCTTAGTCCTCACATGTGATGCTAATTCCCTAGCAGCCTCAATGACCATTTCGTCCGTTATTGTCTTTGCTCTAACGTCTAAAGCTCCTCTAAATACTGCAGGAAATATTAATGAATTATTTAATTGATTTTCAAAATCGCTTCTTCCCGTCCCTACTATTTTAGCCCCAGCTTTCTTAGCCTCATCAGGCCATATTTCAGGAACTGGATTGGCAAGTGCGAATACTATAGGATCCTTGTTCATGAGTTTTATTTGATCTGGCTTTATTGTACCTGGCCCAGGCCTGGAAGCCGCTATTAGTACGTCAGCTCCCTTAAAGGCTTCTTCGAAGGTAGTAACGTTATCCTTATTAGTTTTTTGTAAAAGATCGTATTTCCATGCATTTTCAACTTTCATTTCTTCCTCGTCTTTTCTTCCCCTAAATAAAGGACCAAAAGAATCTGTCATTATCATATTCTCATAAGGTATTCCGTATGAGTTAAGCAGCCTCGCAGTTGCTATATTAGCAGCACCAGATCCATAAAGTAAAATCCTAGTGTTCTTAGGATCTCTATCTGTTAGTTCAAGTGCTATGATCAATCCTGCTAGAGTTGCTCCTGCAGTTCCTTGCTGATCATCATGCCACACTGGTATTTGTAATTCTTCTCTTAATTTATCTAAAATATAAAAGCACTTAGGCGACTCTATGTCCTCTAGGTTAATTCCTCCAAAGGATGTCTCCAATATCTTTACTGTATCTATTATTTTTTCTGGATCTTTTGTATTTAATGTAAGAGGAACTGCGTCAACTCCGCCCAAATATTTAAAAAGCAATGACTTTCCTTCCATCACTGGCATTGCTGCTTCTGGACCAATATCTCCAAGGCCAAGAACCCTGGTTCCATCTGTAACTATTGCTATTGAATTCCATCTATATGTAAGATCAAACGATCTAACTTTCTCCTTATGAATTTCCCTCGAAACCGCAGCTACGCCAGGGGTATATAAAATGGCGAAGTCTTGTAAAGACTTAACTGGGACCTTGGGAGTAACTTGTATCTTTCCCTTATATTTAGAAGATACCGCTATGGCCTCCTTATCGAAATCTACCATTTAGAATCCATGAGTATAAGCCTTATGAAGGTTATAAATAATTCTCACAGCTAATAAACTCAATATCTAGTTTATCTATCCTTATTTATATCGGTGACAATTATGGAAGAGACACAAGTTAAGAAGTTAAGACAACCTATAGTTGTTGTGCTAGGACATGTGGATCACGGCAAGACAACGTTATTAGATAAGATTAGAGGGACCACAGTAGTTAAAAAAGAGCCAGGGGAAATGACCCAAGAAGTAGGAGCAAGTTTCGTCCCAAGTTCTGTTATTGAAAGACTTTCAGAGAAATTGAAGAAAGTATTGCCAGTTAAGTTAGAAATCCCTGGTCTCCTATTTATAGATACGCCTGGACATGAATACTTCTCAAACCTAAGAAGAAGAGGAGGAAGTATAGCTGATATAGCCATATTAGTTGTAGATATAAACGAAGGCTTCCAACAACAAACTTTTGAATCAATAAATATTTTGAAAGAAAGAAAGGTTCCGTTTTTAGTTGCCGCAAATAAAATAGACAGAATACCTGGATGGAAACCATTCGAGAATGAACCTTTCTTAGAAAGCATAGGTAAGCAAAAAAAGGACGTTCAAATAAGGCTAGATAATCAAGTCTATAATGTAGTAACTCAAATAGCTGAAGCTGGACTCAACGCGGACAGATTTGATAGAATAAAAGATTTCACTAGAAATGTTGCAATCATTCCAGTATCAGCTAAAACGGGAGAAGGATTACCCGATCTTCTAGCATTATTGGCAGGTTTAACTCAAAGGTACATGAAGGAAAGGCTAACCTTCGCTGAGGGGCCCGCAAAGGGAGTAGTACTGGAGGTAAAAGAGGATGTAGGACTCGGACACACTATAGATGTAATAATTTATGACGGCATCCTTAGAAAAAATGATCAAATTGTACTTGGTGGAATTAATGGTATAATTACAACTAAAATAAGAGGAATCTTCGTTCCCAGACCTCTTCAAGATATGAAACTAAGCAAAT
>Ga0105111_1000086_pt1 | contig 11482 bp, 8 predicted proteins | sample BED_Slide_host_7_FD_79140 | JGI IMG/M metagenome (GOLD analysis project Ga0105111, IMG submission 79140) | Extremophilic microbial mat communities from Yellowstone National Park, USA - BED_Slide_host_7_15 | ecosystem: Environmental > Aquatic > Thermal springs > Hot (42-90C) > Microbial mats ...
GATTTACTTCTCGGGCGACATGGGTGCAGCAGTATTGAAAGATAAGTGGTACTTAATAGTGGATAATTTTGAGGAACACGTTAAGCTTATGGAATGGTTCCACAGAAGATATATAGCGTCTAGAAGAGCAATAGAGCTATGGGCTAAGAAAATTGAGGATTTAGATATTAATATAGTAGCACCTCAACATGGCTCAATATTTATGGGAGAAAATGCTAAGAAATTCTTAAACTGGTTGAAAAACCTCGACAAGGTAGGGATTGATTTTATTTCATCCTAACTTAGATTTTTCCTATTTTTATTAGTAAAAGTACACCGATTACTATGAAAACTATAACGATTGCTAAGATTATATAATTACTCTCCGTTAAAGACCCTTGAATAAAGGTTTCTTGCAGATGGTTATATTCGTTAATTAGTGAGATTTGTAAGGAATAATTATCGTAATTACCGTTAGCGTAATTTAGAATTCCATTTACATAATAAGCTTTTATTGGTATTTCTAAATTAGAAAATTGGTAATAGCCCGAATATACGGATGCGTTTTTCCCTTTAAACTCCTCGTATCCGACGAACGTTAAATTCATCGTATTAAACATCGAACCGTTATATGGAAGGCACTCTAACTTAGACAAAGGGAATAGGTAATTCTGTATAATGCTTGTCCCGTTATTAAAACTTGTAATTATTACTGTAAAGTTAACTATACCTTTCTCTATCAAGTTTACGATGAAGGTATAATTGTAAGTATAAATTTGGTTGCCGTGAGTAATAGTAACTTCGTATACCAAGACGTCTCCACTATTTAAGGGGTTGGTAACTCCGTTAGCAGTGATAACCCCTATTCCCAATATTAAGAGTAAAATAATGACGGATCTCATCAGTTTTATTACTAAGCCATCGTAAATTAAGTTAATGGATGAATACTGGTTAAAGATCTTCGAATCCGACCTTTACATAAACGAAATGCTTAAGCTTTGGGAGGAGGGGAATAAGTGGGCTAAATGGATAGACGAAGTGTCAAGAAAATATAACGTTAAAGGAAAGAAAATTCTTGATGTACCTTGCGGAATTGGTAGAGTTAGTTATTTTCTATCAAAACTAGGTTATGAGATAACTGGCGTCGATATCTCCGAAAAAATGGTGAAAAAATCAAAAGAGAACGTACCTACAGGTACCTTCCTTAAAGGAGATATGAGGAAATTAACTCAAGTATTAAGTGGCGAGTCCTACGATATCATTATTAATATTTTCAACAGCTTAGGATATTACGAAGAGGAAGATGACTTAAAGATCCTCAGAGAGTTCAGGGGAGTAATAAAAGATGCCGGATTATTAATTGTAAACCTCGATAATAGGGACTTCCTCATTTACAACAAGCCCGAGATAATACACTCCTACATTCCACCGTACTTGGTTATAGATAATAACAACTTTGACCCGTTTACATCGAGATTACAAGTAACAAGATCTTATATAAAGGACGGCAAAGAAGTCGAGAAAGTTACATTCTCTCAAAGATATTATAGCTTACATGAGATAGTAGACTTGATGAGAAAAGCGGGGTTTGAAATCATAGATGTTTATAGCGGTTATTCATGGAAGAAGTTTGAGATTAGCGATCCACAAATGACCATAATAGCTACACCTATGTAATTACCCATAATAATTTAAAAATTTTGAACTTGTTTATATCATTTGATGTCTGAATATTCTCCTAAAAAGAGGTCAAATATAGTCTATGGGGGTTACGAAAAAGCACCTAATAGGGCATTCCTAAAAGCTATGGGACTTACGGATAACGATATTTCCAAACCTATAGTGGGAGTAGCGGTAGCGTGGAACGAAGCAGGGCCTTGTAATATACATCTACTGGGACTTTCTAACGTAGTCAAGGAAGGAGTTAGAAGCGCTGGAGGTACTCCTAGAGTATTTACTGCTCCAGTAGTTATAGACGGGATAGCGATGGGTAGTGAAGGAATGAAATATTCATTAGTAAGTAGGGAAATAGTTGCCAACACGGTAGAGCTAGTAGTTAACGCTCACGGTTACGACGCATTTGTAGCCTTAGCAGGTTGCGATAAGACCCCGCCGGGTATGATGATGGCAATGGCAAGGCTTAACATACCTTCGATAATTATGTATGGAGGTTCAACTCTGCCCGGAAACTTTAAGGGTAAACCGATAACTATCCAAGATGTATACGAGGCCGTAGGTGCGCACTCTAAGGGTAAGATCACAGCTGAAGACTTAAGACTCATGGAAGATAACGCAATACCAGGGCCGGGTACTTGTGGAGGTTTGTACACAGCTAATACTATGGGTTTAATTACAGAGGCTTTGGGGTTAGCTTTACCAGGGAGTGCTTCGCCTCCAGCCGTGGATGCTATGAGAACTAGGTATGCGTATGAGACTGGAAAAGCCTTAATGCATTTAGTCGAAATAGGACTTAAACCCAGAGACATACTGACTTTTGAAGCATTTGAAAACGCTATAACCGTGCTTATGGCTTCAGGGGGGTCTACAAATGCCGTACTTCATTTACTGGCAATAGCTCATGAGGCTGGTATAAAGCTCACTCTGGATGACTTCGACAGAATTAGTTTAAGGACACCGGAAATAGTCAACATGAAACCTGAAGGAGAGTATGTGATGGCTGATTTGCACAGAGTTGGCGGAGCTCCACTGTTAATGAAGAAACTTCTTGAAGCAGGGCTATTACATGGAGACGTGATCACTGTCACCGGAAAGACCTTAAAACAGAATTTAGAGGAGTATAAGATCCCTGACGTCCCTCATGATCACATAGTGAGAGACGTTAAGAACCCGTTCTCTACAGTAGGTGGAATAAGGATACTAAAGGGGAATCTAGCAGAAGAGGGAGCAGTTATGAAAGTGTCTGCCAGTAAAGTAAAATACCATAGAGGGCCTGCAAAGGTATTCAATTCAGAGGAAGAGACATTTAAGGCAGTTTTGGAAGGAAAGATCGTTGAGAACGATGTGGTAGTTATTAGGTACGAAGGACCTAAAGGAGGCCCCGGAATGAGAGAAATGTTAGCAGTTACGAGTGCTATTGTGGGACAAGGTTTAGGTGAAAAAGTTGCGTTAATAACTGATGGAAGGTTCTCAGGAGCGACTAGGGGCATTATGGTTGGTCACGTAGCTCCAGAGGCAGCAGTTGGTGGGACTATTGCATTACTTAGAGATGGAGACATAATAGTTATAGATGCTGATAGAGGAAAACTAGAAGTAGAATTATCTCCTGAAGAAATAAAGAAAAGAAGAGACGAGTGGACACCGCCACCACCGAGATACAAAAGTGGGCTATTAGCACAATATGCGAAATTAGTTTCGTCTTCTTCAAAAGGAGCCGTACTTTTAACATAAACTGTTTTTTATCAAATTGTAAAGCTTATATTTTTAAAGCAAATTTATATTTCCCAAATGAGTATAATAGGTGATACTTATGAGGAGAACTCTTAAAGCCGCAATTCTCGGGGCAACGGGTTTAGTAGGTATTGAGTACGTAAGAATGCTAGCAAATCACCCTTACATAAAACCAACTTACTTAGCCGGTAAGGGATCTGTAGGAAAACCATATGAAGAAGTTACAAGGTGGCAAACAGTAGGTCAAGTGCCTAAAGAAGTAGCAGATATTGAAGTAAAACCAACGGATCCTAAGTTAATGGAACAAGAAGGAGTAGATATTATATTTTCGCCCTTACCTGCAGGTGCTGCGGGTCCGGTTGAAGAGCAGTTCGCAAAGTTGGGTTACCCCGTTATAAGTAACTCTCCAGATCACAGATTTGATCCTGACGTACCGCTATTAGTACCTGAATTAAACCCGCACACTATTTCATTAATAGATGAGCAAAGGAAGAGAAGAGATTGGAAGGGTTTTATAGTAACGACGCCTTTATGTACTGCACAAGGTGCGCTGTTTCCGTTAGCTCCAATATTCATGAATTTCAAGATGGACGGAGCTTTCATAACTACAATGCAGTCCGTGTCTGGTGAAGGTTATCCTGGAGTTGCCTCACTCGACGTAATCGATAACATAAAAGTACTTGGTGACGCTTACGACGCTAAAACCGTAAAGGAGATCTTCAGAGTCTTGAGCGAGGTAAAGAGAAACGTTAATGAGCCCAAGCTAGAAGAAGTAACCCTCTCAGCAACTACTCATAGGATTGCAACAATTGTAGGTCATTATGAAGTATTATATGTTACATTTAAGGAAGATACACCTGCAGAAAAAGTTAAAGAAACACTAGAAAACTTCAGAGGGTTACCACAAGAGCTGAAGCTACCGACAGCTCCTTCTAAACCGATAATAGTGGCGGATAAAGACAATAGGCCTACCGTATACTTTGACAGATGGGCTGGTGATGTACCCGGAATGAGTGTAGTAGTAGGTAGGATTGCACAAGTTAACAAGAAGACAGTAAGGTTAGCCTCTTTAGTACACAACACCGTAAGGGGAGCTGCTGGAGGCGGAATATTAGCTGCAGAACTCTTGGTAGAGAAGGGATATATTGAGAAGTAATAATTTTTTATTATACGCTTTCCTTCTTTTATAATACTTGATGAGTACACTCTTTGCTGATTCAATGAGGAGAGTGGCCAGGGCTGAAGAGGATGATTCCAAATGAATTATATTGCATTAGCACATAAATCAGGTTTAGATAAGGATCTTACTGTTTCAGTTTATAAGAAAATTAATGGGGGTTATTTCGTCTCATTAAGTTATGCTAAACCGCCTATCTTATACGTACTAGATAATTGGCCTAAGAAATATTTAAGGAAGAATTTCATTATTTGGACAGTAACTAAGAACTACGAAAACGTAGATAAAATAATTTCTTTATTCATTACGTTAGATGTTTACTTACTTCACTCTATGGCTTCCTTAATCTCAGGAAAGAGCTTCAGTTTAGCTTTAGCTGAAAAAGATATACAAGAAGTTTTCAGGAGGATAGAAGAGGAAGCAATTTCTCAGGGATTTACATCATACCCGAGTAGAGAGGATGTGGTAATTGACCCTAAAGATATTCAGATCCTAGCTAAGGAGATAGCAGACAGAAGGAATAGTGAGGAAATCAATGCTGATATATATTCTGTTATAAACGAGATAGCTTATCAAAGTGAGTTTTCTAACCAGCTACGAGAAAAGAAGAGTTGGTTTAAATCGATAAAGAGAGGAGATATGTTAAAGGCAATAGGACTACAAGGTAAACTTGATGAGTTCTTTGACTTCGAGAAAGTTAAATTGACATATCTTATAGCGTCTATAACGCTTTACTTTGATAATAAAGTCACGGAGGTTGGAATAACGGAAACTGTAAATGCAATAAAGAACGGAGACCCTATATTAAATGACGAATTCAACAAGGTGAAAGAAGAAATAAAACAAAGAGCTCAATACTTTTAGTCCGGCTATAGTTCATATATTAACTTTTCTCCCCTGAGACCTCTGAATAAATTCTCAACAGCAATTTCAGCCATTTTGTGCCTGGTCTCAAATGTAGCACTTCCAATATGAGGAGTTAATACAACATTACTGAACTTCAGGAGAGGGTGATCCTTGTTAATAGGTTCCTCTTCAAACACGTCCAACGCAGCTCCAGCAATCCATTTTTCCTCTAGAGCTTTAACAAGTGCTTTCTCATCTATTACTTTTCCACGAGAGGCGTTAATCAAAAATGCTGTCTTTTTCATCAGCCTTAATGTACTCCCATTTATCATGTGATATGTAGACTCGTTCAGATCAACAGTTATTACTACGAAGTCTGATTGTTTAAGTAACTCCTCAAAGCTCACAAACTCGGCATCTATATCATCCTTTTTAGTCCTAGATGTGTATATGACTCTCATATTAAATCCCTTAGCTCTTCTGTAAACGGCTTTACCTATTCTGCCCATCCCTATTATCCCTAAGGTTTTACCGTATACGTCATATCCCAGTAAAAAGTCGGGTTGCCAAGGGATCATCCATTTTCCCTCTCTTATCAGCTTATCCCCTTCAACAATCCTTCTGGCGACGGCCAAGATGAGCCCAAAAATCAGATCTGCTGTAGTCTCCGTCAATACTTCTGGTGTATATCCTAGTCTTATACCTCTACTTTTTGCCTCTTTAACATCTATGTGATCAAAACCAACACTGTAAGTGCTGATAACTTTCAAATTTTTAGCAGCTGAAATTACTTCCTTATCAATCTTAGTATTGAGAGTGCAAAGAATTCCGTCTACATTACTTACGTTATCTAAGATCCACTTTTTAGGAGGTGCCTTCTCCTCTTTCCACTGAATAACCTCGATCCCGCTCTCAACTATCTTTTTTACCCATTCGTCGAAGAACCGGAATGTGATTAGGACTTTCATTCTATCTCTATCTTAAAGTCTAAACAACTTAATATAATACTAATTGATTAAGTATTCATGTGGATTCAATACACCTACCGCTTGTTGTCGATTCAAATAAACAGCCATTAAGTGTTGAAAAGCAAATAGCTGTAGCACTAGTTAGGTTAACCGGAAGAGAGATCAAGATAAAAGCGGGAGAACTGATAGGATGGCCCTTAACTCTTGTTAAGAATGAAAAAAGCGGAGGATATCTAATTTTCGACCAGACTATGAGCTTAATGATAAAGTTACAATTTACTATTCTTCAAAATTATGACAGAATACTAAATACTATTCAAGGAAACAAGAACGAATCAGAATTACTTGCTTTGCTTAAATCATTTAAATGGCATGCAACTAAAGGTTATGAAGAGGTAACCTTTAGAGGACTAGTATATTCAGATTTAACACCAATTCTCTCCACCGGTAGCCCCCAGTTACCTTTAACAGTTATTCCCAAAGAGGCTTCTCAGTTCGACTTAGATACGTTAATTCAAGACTTAAACGTTAAAGAGAAGATAATTACAGATAATATTACAACAATTGAAAGTGTTGTCAGCAAAGTGACTACAATAGTAACTATATTAAAAGGCAAGAGAGCTGAAGAAAGAAAACAGATTGAGGATAAGTATGACCAGTTACTTTCCGCTAAAAATGAAGAGTTAAAACAAAAAGTAAACGAAACTAAGAAAAACTTAGAAAATGAGCTTTCATCAGAGGCTAAAAAACTATATGAAAAACTTGCAAACATAGAAGTCTTGATAGGTAAGGGAGAGATAGATAAGGAAGCCGGCTTCGTCACAGAAAAAGATGTAGACGCGTTAAATACTATGAAATCAAAATACATAAGTGAAGTAAATTCAACTTTAACTTCTATAAAAAACAAGTATAAAAATGAGATAAGAACATTGGTAAACGAAATACGTCTACTTAATCAGCAAAAACAGAAAGAATTAGAAGGAATTAATATTAAGATAAAGGAACTAGATGAACTACTTCAAAGTGTTGTTAATCAATTGAATACTATAAAGAGGACGTGTGAGGAGGAATTAAACAAACTTAAACTTGCATATAAGAGAGCACCATATATGGACGAAAAAGTAGATGTTATAGTGCCCTTCCTTCTGGTGAAAGACTACGCAGATAGGGTTTTAGCAATAGGTATTCAAATGTATAAATATAGGAAGAGCTTCTTCGGATTCTTTAAAAAAGAGCCGAATGAGATATCTGAAGACCTCCTTAACTTCAATGATTTTATATCCGTTCTGATTTCTAAATACGGACACAACGTTTCCGATAACTTAAGGCAGTTGAAAGCACAAGTAGACAAAGGATTTGAAGAGCTTTATGATGAAGGTTGGAACGTAAGAAAGAGAATAGAAGAGTACTATGTGTTTCTATAAAGAAATTATTCATTTCACTTCAGTTATTACTCCCATCCACTTTCCTTCATCGTAAATCATGTACTGAACTTCTAAGTTTATTTTCTTAGAGCCATGTTTAGTCTTAACCTTTACTGAATAAACGAAATAATAGATATCCCCTTCAATGTCTTTTTTCGCTCTCTCCGGGAACTCTATTTCATAACCGTAAGACTCTGCGATCTCCTCTAACTTAGACGTCAATCTGGTAATAATATCTTTTATATTCTCCCCGTAGATAGGTTCAAGCATCATAGCTCGAAGCTCTTTTTTAAAAGCTAATATGCTTTCTTTGCTCTTTTTTCTCTTCTTTTGTTGTTTACTTCTGTTATTCTCCACAATAATGTTATCATTAGATTAGGGTTAAAAACAGTTTCCCTATTCGTTTAATAACGTCTAACCAGCCAAATTAAGAGGGCTTTAGAAGACAGAAGAAAAGGGGAATAGTAAAAAAGATTACTTATTTTTCCTTAGGCTGAAATATATGAGAGGAATGAAAGATACAAGAATTGCCAAAACCTCTTCAACAGTGAAGAACTCAGAGTGATTAGCTGTAGAAGAGGAACTATTAATACTATTAACATTACTAATACTAGATACTTTATTTGAAGGTATAGTATTACTAATATTTAGAGCTGTTAGATTGCCTACTATTTTAGAGTTTATCAACTTAGCGCTGTAAACATGAGTGTTTATGAGCATAATTGTAGAGTTAATTGCGGTGAGGTTTTCTACTATAGAATCTATTAACGTTACATTTTCGTCCTTAAATACCGCATTTTGTACATACAGACCGTAGCCTATATTTCCACTAAAGTTCTTTACAAAAGTATAAGGAAAAACTACAAACGTTAGTCCTTCATAAAGGGGACTTATAGTAAGACTCTGATAGCTTAACGTTGAGTTGAAAGGTATAGGATACCCGTTAAAAGAAGAGCCAACAACATATACATCCCATTCACCTGCGACACTATCTGTAGACATTCCGCTATTAGGATTATTTCCAGATGGAATTGTGAAATTGCCTATCCATTTTCCGTCGGTATAAGTTAACTGGACAGCATTGGATATCTCCAAATTGTTGAATTGGGAGACTAAATATCTAGGAATAAAGATTGCAGTAAACGTTCCGAACTCCACCGGTGTCCCGTTGGGATATAAGATAGTGGCTTTAATTGTAACTGTTTGGTTTTCGAAGGCTACTGAATTAACTGATGCTTTGTACTCTAAATAACCTGGAGACACGTAAACTTGTGTATATCCTTCACCGTAAGTAGTGTAAGTATCGTTACTATAAACAGCATATGCCTTAACTTCATAATAACCTGGGGAAAGGTTCATAGGTACTGTAACTTGATTTATATAAAATGCGTTATTTCCGAAGGTTATTGAGTTCACGGTGAAATTCCAATACACTTTTCCGTCCTTGATGAAAGATACAGTAACGTTTGGCATTCCTAAGCTTTCAACTGCAACTTCTACAGTTATATTCTCCCCAGGGTAAATCACTGTCGGTTCTTCGAAGGAATTAGGTATTATGATAGGGACTACATAAGAGCCTAGGACTATTTCATCCAATCCAATAGTGTTTACAACCTTTAATACGAGAACTCCTCCCAACTTACTGACGTTAGTATAATTTATATAACCCTCTAGTATTCCAGTTTTGTATTTGATAGTTATACCAAGAGCTGAGATGTTTATAATAGGAACATTTGTCAGAGACGTTGAACCTATCATCGTTAACTTACCGTTAATCTGATTCTCAGAATATACATTCAATTGGGTATTATTAAAACCAGAAACCAACGTACCGTTAGGATAATCGATCATGACCAACACGGGTATTGCCATAGGTATAGGATACACTGCCAACGGTGGGAATATGAAAACTGCTTGATATCCGTCAATGAAGTATGTAAATCCGGTTAAATCGTTATAACTCGCTATTACTTCGTAAACTCCAGACTGAGGGGCTGAGAACGAACCTACGTAATAAGTTCCATTATATACTAAATGAACAGTATCTATTACAGTAGTTCCGTTAAAAATCTCAGCCGTAAGAGTAGAAGGTAGTGGAGAAACTCCGCTTAATTTTCCTATCACTTTCACTGTTTGTCCAGGTAAATATGTGGTGTTCTGAACTGCCAGAGAAAGTGATGAGTCTGGTACTTTTAATAGCTTTACAAAATATCCCGCGTTAATATATCCTAACCCAGTGACCGGGTTATAAGATGAATTTGCAACGTAAGGAGAGTTATACCCAAAAGTCACATGATGAAGAGCCGGGGTTTCGTTTAGTGCATATATCAATGGATTTATAAAACCGAGTTTACCGTGAACTTCTGAAGCAAGAGCTATTATTCCTGCAACTGTAGGTGTAGCTAATGAAGTACCTCCTACTAATATACTTTCTCCGTGATAATAAATCACGTTTACTCCAGTATAAGGATTAGCTAGAGCCACTACATCTGGTACCTCTCTGAAACCCTTTAACATTTGGTAGGGAGGAGCAGGGAATATATTGCTAAATCCTCCAGTTGTACTTCCGAGAACACTTTCTCCGCTCCACGCAGTTTGCATACTTTCGTTACCAGATACATAAAGACTGCTACCTCCTACAGCTAAAACGTAAGGAATTGCGGCCGGAACTATTTGGGATCCTAATGGACTTAAGTAAAAATTGTAACCGTTTCCACCTGCATCACCGCTAGCCCCTAGAAAAGTTATACCTTCGACTTCTCCCAGCCAATATTCATATACCATCGATTGCAAATACGATAAAGGAAGAAGACCCAATAAGAAGTAAATTTCTGGAATACCGAAGCTCTGTGAGACTACATTTACTTCGTCTTGTTGGTCTATAAAAGCTATTGCCTGAGGTAAGGATATAGACGGGTTTGCTACATAAAGGATTATACCTGCACCCGGTGCCGCCACATGTGCATACTCTACGTCTAGAGAGATCTCTAGCGCCCAACCGCTTTGTATACCATCATTTGGATTGTAAGGACCTATGGGAACTACTTTGAATAAGGGAGGAGGTGATATATTATACTCTTGATCAAACGCTGTTAATTGTTGATAAATATAAGGATCCCCTTCAAAGTCTAAGATACCAATATTAGTCCCACTACCGTTGATACCATGTTTTAACAAATAAGTAATATTGTAAGCTTGCTGTATCTGCTGAGGAGTTACCGTAGAATATGCTACAGCTTGAGTTATATTATACAAGGTATTAGGCTTACTGAAAAGAGCCTCAGTTAAGTTAGTAGCAATAATGATACCTGGTATCGACTTATCCGCGGAGATAAAAGTATACACTTTCTTACCTTCGAAAGTGTAGGTAATGAATTGACCTTTAAACATCTCTTCAACCTCTTTAGCAGGAGCTGAGAAAGAGATAACGTTCCAATTCACAGTAGGTTTAATGCCCTTAGATTCAAGTTCTTGGACTAGTTGATTGATCTGCTGAGAAGGGATAAACAATTTCTCTACTTGGCTCTTGTTTAAAATCATATGCTGTTGAATATAGAGTTGTAACATCTCAAGGTTTTTAGGAGGAATAACTATACTGACGTAAACATTTCCTTGAGGTAATGTAGAGTTAACGGAGGGGGTAAAGAAAGGAAGGGTAGTGATACTAATACCACTTAATA
>Ga0105111_1000099_pt1 | contig 10544 bp, 9 predicted proteins | sample BED_Slide_host_7_FD_79140 | JGI IMG/M metagenome (GOLD analysis project Ga0105111, IMG submission 79140) | Extremophilic microbial mat communities from Yellowstone National Park, USA - BED_Slide_host_7_15 | ecosystem: Environmental > Aquatic > Thermal springs > Hot (42-90C) > Microbial mats ...
ACTACCTGCAGGAATATATTGGTATGCTTGCGGAGTACCGGGACATGCACTAGCTGGAATGTGGGGAACAATAATAGCATCAACCTCAGTAACAACACCATACGTAATAATAACAAGTTAAAATAGGATTCTTATTCAAAGCTTACATATCAGTATATTAAGTAATTCCTAAGGATAGAATCTTCTTTATGTGAGACTTTTTTTGATAAAATAATGAAAATACCAAACTTTACTTATATCAATTGTCTAATTTAAATTAATTTTACTTTCTAATAAATATGTATATTCAAACATATATATTATTTCACAATTAAGTTTATTAGTCATTCATTACTATATTATCATAACTTAAAGGGTGAGTATGTGAATGAGCAAAGATAAGGGTGTAGATTCTAATAGGCGTGCGATAATAATAGGTGGAGCGGCTGCTGTGGCAGGTATCGCTGCTGGAATAGTAATAGGTGGAAATGCTTTTCCAAGAACTATAACTCAGGTACAACCAGAAGTCACGACGGTAAAACAAGAAGAGACAGTTACACAAACAGCTACTACAACTACAACAGCTACTACAACTACAACATCTCCTCCGACTACTTCTCCAGTATCAGTAGGATTTGTTAGACAAAAAGTAGCTAACTATAGTCAATTACAAGTTGGGACTCCGGTGACAGCTAATTATATGGGATATACAGTCTATATTGTGAGGACTGGAGTTCCGTCAGTGGGTGGTGTAGGTCCTAACGGAGATGTTGTAGGCTATAGTGCGTATTGTGCGCATATGGGATATATCTTGGTATACGACCCTAACACGAGGTGTTTATTATGTCCGCAACACTTCTCTCAATACGACGCTACAGCTGGGGGTATGCAAGTAGTAGGACATCCTAATCAATACTTACCGCAGTTAATATTAGAATACGATGAGTCTACCGGAGATATATACGCCGTAGGATTCAATAGGCTAGTTTACGGTACTTATAATACTGCTGCACAAGCCCCATCTCCTTCAATGGGTGAGAGCTGATGTCCACCTCAACTTCATCCGTAACTCCAGCTACCGGTCCTTCAGTTTACGGAGCACCAAACACCAAAGTACCTTTACCACCAGTGACCGCACAAAGATATCATGTCGTATGTAGATTCTGTAATGTATCGTGTGGATATGACGTATTTGTATTTCCAGTGGGAGAAGAAGGAGGTCCTGCAAAAGGGCAGAATGCTATAGTGTATAATTACATTGATAACGTATATGGATATAACTTACAAGGCCATTATGCTGATTACACTCAACCTCTAGCTCCGCTATCTGCAAATCCACCTACGGCTATCCCGTGGATAGGAGAAGGGATGGTGAGTAAGACAGTAACTTATGACGAAACTACTGGTACTTGGAGACCGGTCTATATACTTGAAATACCGAGCTCAGAGTGTCCAGTAAACGAGGGTAATTATTCTACTAGGGGAGGAAGAAACGCACAAAGGATATGGAGCCCATTCCACGATAATGCTGCAGGGTTCAGGATTTACCAGACTAGGATAAAGACACCGCTTATAAGGTGGAGCGGACAACTACAACCCGTAGGATGGAGCTATGTTATAGAAGTCCTAGCCCAAATTCTGTACTACTACATAACTAACGAAACATTCACTTACCCAGACCCAGTAGGGCCGGCGGGAGTAGAAGTTATGGCAATTAGGGATGATCACGGAGGTGGTATGGGAGGAGGTATGGTAGACGACTTAATGCCAGGGTTATTGCTCCACACGGGTGTCGCCACACCTTTCATTAGGCCACACAACCGGGCTGCCTTCTCAGCAGAGACTGCCGCTATATTTGATGTAACCGGAGGCGGTTTTATTAATAATCTTAGTATGCTAGACATTAGCATAACAGACGTAATGGTAATGGTGGGTGCTAACGAGTACGCCACGGCTACAATTAACTTAATTCAGCACATATTTGACAACTTAAGAGGAGTAACACAGAAAAGGAAGGCCACGTGGTTCGAGAGCGGTGAACCGACTCCACCCGGTAAAGCGATAGTAGTCGATGCCAGGCCTTCAGAGACAGCTCATGCCGTTGCAGCGGCTGTAGGTTGTAGTTTAGAACAAGCTATGAATGGAACGTGCAATGTAGACTCTAACGGCGAACCGCAAGTATTAGCAGTCCAAGTTAAGCCTGGTACAGACGCAGAGCTATTTAACGCTGTAGCCGCTTACATCTACTACACTTATCCCGACGTAGTTAATTACTTCATAAATAACGTCTATCAAGGAAGTTCTGCACAAGCAAATGGGTTCACGTTTAATATGAACAACTATAACTTATACATCCAATACTTACAATCCAAGAGCTTAAGCGAATGGCTATCTGAGGCTGAACAGATAACCGGAGTATCACAAAATATTATCCAATTATTAGGAGATATGCTCGCAAAACCTAAGATGGGTAGTAATGGACAGCAATACTATAAGAGGGTGTTGATAGAATTCGAGAAAGGTCTTATATGGTCTGCCAATTATACTGCAATGTACGCCCTAGGAGACCTAGCTGTAATTGTAGGTGCTACATCCGGAAGACCGGGTACTGGTATTGCCAGGTCATTCGGTCATCAGGAAGGTGCCGCATTCCCAGTACCTCCCCCACCGCCTTGGTATCAGCAATTAGGTCTACCGTTAAACCAAGGGAGGGTGACGTGGATACCAATGAGCCAATACGTACCACAACAGCTACAAAAACAAGGAATGGAAGTAAATGCGCAGAACGTTATAAGTTTCATAAAGAGCTTTTACCAGAATTACACTAACACTCTAGTACCTCAAAGTCACCAGTATAACCCAATAGTCGATTATCTAGTTTACAGCGGGTATGGTAAAGTATTATGGACGTTCACAGTTAATACTTACAAGCAAACAATGGCTGGAGGAAAATTTACTTTAACAGTTAACAATAGGGCCCAGCTGCTACAGGAGTGCGTAGAGAACGTGCTAAGCTTAGGTGTACCTTCAACAAGTACATCTTCGATAAATTCAAGCTCACCGTACTATGACGTTAACTCCGTAAGCGCTACAATACCTAACTTCCCGACACCAGATCAATACGCTCAAGCAGTTATATCTTGCTTAAGCGGTTCAAACAAGACCCCCGGTGCATTATTTGTAGTGGGAAGTGACGTAGTCCTCAACCAGAACGGGATATTGGAAACTGCAGCCCACGTAATTATACCTAATGCGACAAGCAACGGTGAGACTTACGATCTGAGGTGGAACGGGCATGACAGGAGGATGAGATTAGTAGAGCCCTTCATGCCACCGCCCGGTATAGCAATGCCAACCGTATGGGTTTACGCAATGATAGCCTACAGAATTTACCAGTTGCTACAGAGTAACGGGATGGGTAACTCACCGCAAGCGCAGAGGATTTATCAAGCTTTCAACCCAATATGGCAATCCTTAACGAATAACATGAAGCAGAACTCACAACCGTTATCATTAATTCCACAATTCAGTGAGAACTACTTCGATTATAACTGGTTTGCAATTTACAGTGACATATGGACTTACTATCTTGCTAACGGATCGGCGAACTTCTCCTGGTGGCCATACGGTATCGTAGTGCCAATGCAGTTTGCACCGACTTCTTCAACAGGTTATGCGTCAGTAAAGTTATTCTATTTAATGTTAGCTAGGACTATAGGGGTACAATTACCTATATTAGGCGCTACTTGCAGCGGTGCTGTGTGCTCGCCTTCAGAGCTTACAAAGGAGGGCGTAATGCAAGCTTGTAGTCAAGGCGGTACTATAACAATGTACGGTTTAGTTAACTACTTCGAACCCGTGTTACAAAGTCAGTTCAGAGTGGAGCGGATAACCATAGACTGTAACCAAGCAGTGACTGTGGGTAATAATGTATTACCGCTAATAACTAGGGATGTAATTTACGTGACCCCAGATCAAGTACAGTCAATGTTCGGCTATTCTTATGACGACCTAAAGGCTGCGGTAGTAAATACACTTAACCCATTCCCGATGCCTTATGTAGGAATATTAGCTTATGCAGCACAACAGCAGAGTAAATATAAGTACTGGGTTAACAACGGTAGGTGGAATATAATTTGGCAGTCAGGGTTTGTTGATTTCCAAGTACCAGAAATATACCAAAGGGTTCCATTCGCGATAATTGAAATGAACGCACAGGATGCCCAGAACGAGGGACTGGAGAACGGCGACATCGTTATGCTATACAACGATTGGGGTACACTAACTGGCGTAGTATGGATTTCAAACACTGTAGCTCCAGGGTCATTGTTTGTAGCCATGAGTTTCCCAACATCTCCCGGAGCTAACCAGTTAACTACTCCAACAGTTGACCCAGTATCTGATAACCCAATGTATAAGTGGACTTGGGCTAATATAACAAAGGTAGGAACGCTACCACCTGAAGTTAAGCAGCAGATAACATTTGCGCCAGTTCAGTTCAATATACCTAGCAGTTCATCTTCTTCTAGTTCATAACTTTTTTTTTCCATTATATTCAAAAATTTATTTTCTGATTAACTTAGTTAATCATCAAAATAATAGATTTCTGATTTTATATTAAATAATTAAAAAAGGAAGAATAATAAGACGATATTTCGAAAATCATGAATAGGAAGGTAACTACTGGGTACTTATAAATTAGTAATTAAAGACCTTTTATACGAATATATACGAATTGTTCAAAGCGGAACTAAACAAGCCTAACGTGAACTTTTGTGCTAATTTTATCCGTTTAGAGAAGTGAGTATGTACTAACTACTTATCCATCTATTAATCTTATTCTTCTTTATTTAACATATACAAATTAAGTTCTCATATCTTTTAGCGTGATAATTAATGAAAAATAACTTTATTTATTTTTTAAATAATTGAAGTATATGGAGAGCTCATTAAAACCATTATATTACCTGCCTTTTATGCTCATAGGTTTCTTTATAATTTACTCCGCTCCATTTTCTCCAAATTATTCACTTTACGTAATTTTCGGTAATGTTTTGTTCTGGTTATCCCTAGTCATATTTGTTTTTAAGACTGGATTAAAACAAGTCTTTAACTACCTATCCCGTAATATGAATAAAAAAGGTTACGTAATATATGGTATTTATTTATCATTTCATTATATAGTATATAGTATCGCTTTGGAAAGAATCTTAACTATTATTTATGGTCAACTCTTCTCCATTTCCGAGTCATTTGTTTCTTTTAATGTGTCTCCTTATTACCCGGGTGGTTTGTACGCTGCATTAGTTAATTTACTATTTAATCCCAGCGTAACAATTGGATTTCCTCCAAATTTCTTTCTAGAACTAACTTTCTATTCGTTGTTCATGGGGTTTATAATAGGAGGAATAGTCACAGCTACGATTCTAAGGGTAATGGATATGTCTAAGTTTATAAAAGTCAGAGCAATTCTAATAGCCCCAGTAATGGGAGTAATAGCTGGTGGAAGTTGTTGCGTGTCAATTCCACTTATTCTGGCTACAGCTATACCCGCGGCAAACGTTTTACTGTTTATATCTAGCGGAGAAACAGCACTCTTCCTAGCTTATATTCTTCTTCCTCCGGTAACGGCTTTTGCTTTAGCTCTTCATTTCAGGACTTTGTTCCCTAAGGCTCCTAAACTGTTTAGAATAGCTAAAAGTGAAGAAAAAAGCAAGTAGAGCAATGTAAGCTGATATCGAGACACTATTAAATAAAAATGATGTAGAACAGATTAACGACTGCATGATATTACAAAGAAAGGGGGTTAAGGGGGCAGAAAGCCTCGCCAGCGGGGATGGATAGCCCCTTATATTTAAATACTTCTTTGTCAAAATTTCTCTTAGCGATGCTAATGACGCTCCTTCCCAGCTCGATTGAGGGCTTAATGGGACTGTGGGAGGAGCAACTGTTATCTCCTTCCTTCAAGGGACTAGAGCTTAGCGATGAAAGTCCCCCCGTGGGGGATACCCCCACACCCCCCGATGCTATTTTCAAATGGGAGTGGTTCTCTGAGCCACTCGACTGCTCACCAGATGAGAGATGTAAACCCGAATCGATGGTGGGAACGATGAGCCCTTTGGGAGGGAACCCTCGACCCTTCCAGGGTGGTGAGGAAGTCAGCAGTGGTAATCTAACGTATTTTATCCCACCTTTTAAACGCAACAACTGAGCTTACTCACATCTTTGTAAAAGGACAGAGCAACAAGCCTTAAGGCCTCAGACATAGTGGGAAAAGCATGAACAGTGTCAATTATATTGTCAACTGTTAAACCGAACTTCACTGCTAGAGTAGCTTCATTAATTACATCTCCCGCGTTTTCTCCTAACATTTGCACCTCGAGAATTCTCTTACTCTCCTTTTCAACTGTCATTTTAATCAATCCTCTCTCTTCACCAAGGATAGCAGCTTTAGATAACTCCTTGAGTTTTATCACTCTGCTTTCAACATTTTCACTTTTCTTCCCGACCCTGGCAATATTCGGCTGAGTGAATATGACTTGAGGTACCGTACTTCTATCCACCTTTTTATGTGAGTCCGATAACGAGTTTTTAGTGGCTACAGTACCTTCGAAACCTGCTAAAGACTCTAGCATAACCCCACCTATTACGTCTCCGGCTGCATATATGTCGGGATTAGTTGTTTGAAGTTCATCGTTTACTTTTACTCCTCCCCACTCGTTGAGTTGAACTCCAGCTACTTCTAGGTTAAGGTCTATGTTTGGTTTTCTGCCAGTAGCTATTAAGATCTCATCAACCTCAACATCACCTTTGTCAGTAATTATCCTCTTTACTCCTTCCTCTCTTTCAACTTTCTTTATCTTGACGTTAGTGACTACATACACCCCGTCATCTTCAAGGACTTTTTGTGCTTCAAGAGAGATCTCTGGCTCCCAATCAGGTAAAAGCACTTTACTTCTCTGTAATATCACTACGTCTACTCCTAACCTCTTGTAAATCTGAGAGAACTCCAGAGCTTGTGCTCTTCCACCTATTACAGCTAACGAGTTGATCTTTCTGTCAGGATTTAGGGCTTCTACATTAGTCCAGAACCCCGCTTCTCTTAATCCGTCTATTGGAGGAACATAAGGAGAAGAACCTGTTGCAATTAGAAACTTCTTACCTTCTATTATTTTGCCGTTTACTTTCACGCTGTGAGTAGAAATAAAATGGGCTTTACCCTCAACTACTTCTACGTCATATTCAGAGAGTAGGTTTTCGTATTTCTCTTTCCTAAGCATTTCTACTATTTTTCTTGAATCAAGAAATGCAGACTCATAATCTGGTCTTATGTCAGATTTTTCGAATTGGTGTAATCTAACGGCAGTTGAGTACATTTCTGCAATTCTCAGTAACCTTTTCGATGGAATACAGCCCACGTTTACACAAGTTCCCCCTAAAGGACCGTAGCCTATTAAGACTGGTTTAACTCCTAACTCATTGGCTTGAATTAAAGCAGCGAACCCCGCGGCTCCATAACCTAATATCACGAACTCTTTCATTTTAGTTTTTCCTCATATGCGTCTGCACAATGGGAACAACAGAAGTAATGTTTTTCTCCCTTTATCTCTCTCGCATATATGTTATCTTCAGATAGGGGTGCACCACAGTGTTCACATACTAACTCTTCTTTCTTTATTCTGAATTTCATAATATATATGATCCTTTTAATGGAATTTAAACTTAGCTATATATGAACATATGTTCATTTGTTTTAACTCATCATTGCTCACAATAGAGTTAATTAGTCCTTCTGAGATTATATAAACGTATGAATGAAAACTTAGTAGATGTAATGGCGTCATTTTTCTCAGCTCTTTCGGACAGAACAAGACTTATGATAGTTTTATACTTAATGGAGAAAGGGAGTGCTTCCGTTCAGGACTTAAGCGAAGGACTCGGAAAATCTCAGTCTCTGATCTCTCACCATTTGGCATGCCTCAAGAACTGTGGAGTTGTTAGAGTAGAGAAGAAAGGTAAGTACTCTTATTATTACATTGCAGATGAAGAGGTAAAGAAAATAATAACAATGGCTATTAACCATGCAATTCAATACGGTAAGTCCATAATGTCTTGTGAGATAATTAAATCAGAGAGTCTTGAGTCCGCTACCAGTAAGGACTAAGACAGGGTCTTCGAGAGAGGTTTTTTCTGCAGCAGCCAATACGGTAGCCGAGCTATATTCTACCAATAGTCCCATACCGGCTAACTTCTTCCATGCAGATATGATCTCCTCTTCATCTACTGTAATGCATTGATTTGTAGCCTTTGCCATCTCTTCCAATAATACTGGCTGTGTGGAAACTAAAGCATCGGCAATACTTGTCACTCTCTCCGGTGGAATATACGGCTCCTTATTGATAACTGAACAGAGGGGCATCACTTGTCTTGTCTGGACAGCTATTATCTTGGGTTTCTCCTCAATTACACCGCTCTTCAGTAAGTGGTTCAACCCTTCATGCAGACCCAAAAGAAGTGTACCAGCAGAGACCGGGATTACGATCTCTTTCACAGACTTATGTTGTTTCACTATTTCGTAAGCTAAAGTCCTTATCCCATCTCTGAAAAAGGGTTGCAGGATATGGGAAGCGTAGTATTTACCCGAGTTCATCGCTGCCTTCATGACATCATTTCTGTTACCCTTTACCTTTACAACCTTAGCTCCGTAACTCTCTATTTGTTTCAGTTTGACACCTTTAGCGTTCTCCGGGACGAATATAGTGGCGTTAATTCCCGCTGCGGCTGAGTAGGCTGAAATTGATGCACCGGCATTACCTGAAGAGTCTTCTGATATATCTTTTATACCATTCTGTCTTAAGAACGATATAAGAGTTACAGATCCTCGATCTTTGTAAGATCCCGTAGGGTTGAGGAAATCTAGTTTAAAATGAAGTTTTCCTATCTTAAGAAGAGGTGTATTTCCTTCACCTAGCGAAATCCATTCTTTAATATAAGGGAAGTTTTTTCTTATCTCTATATCATAATCTCCTAGTATCTCTACCTTAAAAGGTCCTCCACATCTTGAGCACGTTATCTCGTATATGTTTTCCCTTTCCTTGCCGCATCTTGTGCATTTAATTATGAATTCCACGGATGAACTATGTGACATTAAACCTAAAATTTGTGTTTACTGTACTTATGAAGAATTTTTAACATACTTTTTGATTTCTATGGATGTATTTAATGTTACCCAGTATGCTATTATCCATTGGAATATCTTAAATTGGAATATCCTTATGAATAGGAGAATATAATGCGAAATAGACCGAGATGTTTTTGCTAAAAATATCTATCTATAGATTAAAATATACCAAGTCATTAGCCATACTGAATCTAGTGAATCATTATCTGCGGATCTTATTATATGAAAAAGGCTTTATAAGCTATAGAATTATAAGGAAAAATTAATAACATAATTTAGGCATTAACTTCAGAGCAGTACTACCGATAGAATTAACTACACAACGATTTTGTACAAAACTTTTTATGTAGAAATAACTAGAGTAGCGATTTAGTAATATTCAAGGTAAATATAAATACTAAGTGTGAATATCTCATAAACCCTCATTTTAAGTCTTTTTTCTTTATATGTTTCTCTCCTTTTCCCCAAGGAAGAAATTACTAAAATATTAGGCATATAAAAACTTTGAATAAAAGACAATTTTATGGACTTTCACCACCGTTTTTAATCTGATTATTCTTTATAATATACCAAATGTATATGAATTCTTTTAGTTATATAAATAATTATGAATTTTATGAATATATAATTATATTGATAATTATTTTAGTATATTCTTCTTATAAATCTATCATAAAAGGTAGAAAAGTTAGACCTAGTAGACTATTTATACGACCTTTAGTTTATATTTTTTTATCCTTGTCAATATTATCTGGCACAATTTCTATGGTAGATTTGATTTCAATTTTGATAGGATCTGTAACAGGTTTTTTAATAGCTTATTATTTTGGTGAGGATACGAAATTGTTTATAGGCAAAAATAACGATATATATTATAAAAGATCCCCCGTAATCTTTACGTTGTGGATATTATCTTTTCTAGGAAGAATATATATTTATTTCATAAGTGAAAATAATATAACATGGACAGAGATAATATTCGACTTTTTGTTACTTATGAGTACATTTATGACATTAGGAGAGTCCTTTTACATATATAAAAAATATAGAATACTTATGCAATATATTTTATGAATTTACAGAAAAAGAGGTTAAGGGAACGGAAATCCTTTAGGGCGAGGATGAATGACCTCTTGTTTAAATACCTCGTTTCTCTTAGTGATGCTAATGACGCTCTTCTCCAACTCGATTGAGGGCTTAATGGGACTGTGGGAGGAGCAACCGTTATCTCCCTCCTTCAAGGGACCAGAACTTAGCGATGAAAGCCCCCCTTGTGCGGTAGACCCAAAATCACCTCCTTAATAATAAATCTATAGTATAAATAAGTGTTTCAATTACATTAATTGTAAAATTCTCCGGATTGAATAAATCTGGAAAAAATAAA
>Ga0105111_1000105_pt1 | contig 10271 bp, 9 predicted proteins | sample BED_Slide_host_7_FD_79140 | JGI IMG/M metagenome (GOLD analysis project Ga0105111, IMG submission 79140) | Extremophilic microbial mat communities from Yellowstone National Park, USA - BED_Slide_host_7_15 | ecosystem: Environmental > Aquatic > Thermal springs > Hot (42-90C) > Microbial mats ...
ACGTGTTATAGTTACCTTAGGTAGACATTCTACTTCCTTTATCTTTTCGAGTTCAGGAATATCATTTGCTAATATAACAAGCGTAAGGGGAAAATTTCATCAAGTTAAATTCTACGAACTTGAAATCAAAGTATTTCCCACATATCACCCTGCAGCTGCACTATATAATCCCAGCTTAAGGGAAATTATAAGACAAGACTTCCTTAAAATAAAAAAAGAGATAAACTCTAAATCATTCACCATAGATCAGTTCTTCGATAAAGATGGATCTACAAATTAAAGGTAAGAGAGTTTTAGTAACTGCTTCAAGCAGGGGTATTGGATTTTCCGTAGCAGAGGCCTTTCTTTCGGAAGGGGCTATAGTAACAATTTCCTCAAGCTCAAAGATAAATCTGGATAAAGCCAAAGAGAAGCTATCATCTATAGGAAGAGTGTATTCTTTTGTAGCAGATATGCGCGATGTTGACCAAGTAAAGTCCCTTATAAAAGACGCTGAAGCTAGTATGGGTGGATTGGACGTTCTATGTTACGTTACAGGTTCCCCTAAACCAGGTAACATATCTACACTCTCAGATGACGATTGGAGGGACGCGTTTAATCTTTTGCTCCTTAACGCGGTAGTTGCAGTCAGGGAATCTGCAAAATTGATGAAAGATGGGGGCAGGATAGTTCTTTCCGCTTCAATGACTTTAAGGGAACCTTTGCCTAATCTAGATCTATCTAATGTAGTCAGATTGTCGCTTGCTGGACTAGTCAAGTCAGCCTCAAATGAACTTGCAGAGAAGGGAATTCTCGTCAACGCTGTTCTCCCAGGTTGGACAATGACAGAGAGGGTTTCACAGCTAGTCAAGGACAGAGCTCAAAGGGAGTCTAAAAACGAAGATGAAGTTCTGAGAGATATTACATCTAAAATTCCTTTGAAGAGAATAGCATCTCCAGAGGAGGTAGCTAACGTCTTCTTGTTCTTGGCTTCCTCCATGTCAACGTATATAACCGGTCAGTTAATAACAGTAGACGGAGGATTTGTAAAGGGAATCTTTTAAAGCATTGGGCCGATAATACCGCCTTTTTCTTCATTGTGAGAAAATCCCATACCTCAAGTACTTAACGATTATAACTTAATTCCTGTAGTATTACTTGTGAGAGGCAGTGAAGATTACCGACTTACACATAAAGAATTTTAAAAGTATATCAGCAATAGAGTTGAATGATATCGGTGGCTTCAATGTTGTAGTAGGATATAATGGGTACGGCAAAACTAATTTCCTGACTGCAATCTATCTATTCCTTAGAAACCTTTCTTCTGGAATTGAAAAAAAGTCAATAGAGGATAGGAACAACGAGCTTCTTCTTTTATGGAAAGGTTACGATACATCGTCAGAGATGCGACTTGGAGGAAGGGTAGAATTTACTTCAGAAGAGACTAATAAAATCTTAGGCAAAAATGCCCCTATAATTTTAGAGGTTGAAAACGAAGTTAAATATAGTGGAGGTTATGCTGAGTGGAGCGTGGATAGGGTAGTTATAAACGGCTCCCCGCCGGGCAAAGACGATCTACAGACTATCAGGAAAATCGCGGAGTATGCATCTCAACACGTTGAGTATGTCCCCATATTCGATCAAACCTATTTCGATGAAACTATGAAGAGAATGATGGACATGAATAGTTCTCCAATAAATCTAAGAAGGTATTGGTATGATTTCGTTAACTTAGTAAGCAAGACCATACCGGAAATAAAGGGCATGGAATTTTGGGAGGGAAGGAAACTTGTACTTAACGTATATGACATGCCTATATATATCGACTGGGCTGCAAGTGGTTTTCAAAGAGTACTTCTCATGCTATTTATAATATGGTTAAGTGGTAACAAAATACTTTTGGTTGAGGAGCCCGAAATCAATATGCATCCCACGCTTCAGTCTAAGATAATGAAGTTAATCAAAAGCTGGACTGACTCTGGAATCCTTCAAGCATTCATAACTACTCACTCCCCCTACGTTGTCTCCTCAAACGTAGACTCCTATATAGTACTCAGGAGGATTGAAGGTAGCTCTACTGCAGTCCTTGTGAAACCTAGAGATGGCTTAAAGAACATTTTAAGCATACTTAAGATTAGTCTTAGTGATATAGTATTTAATAGAATTATGATTTTAACTGACTATAACGCAGAGCCGGTAGTTATCAACAACTGGTTGAGGAGACTCAACATAGTACCTGAGGATACTGGAATCCAAGTATTTAAGGTCACATCTACATTAGAATTGGATAATTGGCTAAAGTTAAGGAGAATGCTTAAGCTAGATACCATATTTCTTGGTATGTGCGATAGCATAGACATCAGTCTTAGGGAATATTGCGTTCCAATGAGTAAGGAAGTTGAAAGCTATTATAATAAGCAAGTCTTACTTAACGTTCTGAAAAACATGGGAATATCGCCTGATGATAAGGAGCTAAAGGATTTAGGTAAGGAGGAGAATTTGAAGTGGCTTTTCAATCTAATGAAAAAGAGGGGAATTGATTATAATCAAATTAGAACTTCAATAGGAGAAATGATAAGCCAAGTAGACACCGTAGAAATACCTAAAGAGATAGAAATCTTGGCAAACAAAATTAAATCCATTCAGACTCTAACATAAATATGAATTCGTTAATTGACTTTGGAACCTTGATGATTTTCATAGGCTTCATAATTGTTTTTATTGGAGTAATTTACGAGTTAGCTAAGTCAGTTAGACGGTCTAGTAGAGTGAAGTCGGAAGAACAAGAGGAAAGAAAGACGGAAGTCGGAGGCGTAATATTCCTCGGTCCAATTCCAATAATATTTGGCTCTTCTAAGAACATTTCAAAATGGATGCTAGTTGTTGCAGCTATAATAACAATAGTTTTGATACTTCTTTACGCTCTACCTTACTTTATTTCGTAATATTTTTATAATAAAGCTCTAGAAAACAGTTATATTCATAAACATCAATAAAAACTAGATAGTTTTTTGTTATTATTGGCTTAAAAAATTACATTAGCCCTCTTAATTTAGAGGCCCTAACTACCCTTTCTATTGCTATTGCCATAGCTGAAGTACGGAAATCATACTCACTAAACTTCTTCTCGTGTTCTTGGTACATGTTGTTGAATGCCTTTTCCATTCTTGTAATAATTAGCTTCTTTGCCTCTTCGTCCTCTACTATGTCTCCCATTTTGTTATTCGCCCATTCTACATAACTTCCCACTACTCCACCAGAGTTTGCCAATATATCAGGAATTACTGTCACGTTGTTCCTCCTTAGAATGTCATCCGCGTCAGCCGTTAGGGGACCGTTAGCTCCTTCTACAATTATTTTTGCCTTAACTTGCGACGCGTTTGTCTTATTGATTACATTTTCAACAGCGGCCGGAATTAGAATGTCGCAATCCCATGCCAATAATTGTTCATTAGTAACCTTCTTACCTTCGTAAGACGATACGGGCTCTCCGTTTTTCTTTAATTCCAATACCTTTTCAGGATCGATTCCATTTTCGGTTATAATTCCACCTTTAGAGTCACTAACTCCTATTACCTTTCCTCCCATCTCCGTTAGAAATTTAGCAGCATAATATCCTACATTACCGAAACCTTGAATTATTATTCTCTTTCCTTCAATGCCATCTAAAATCTTTTCTGTTGCAACTTTCGTTATAGTTGCCAGTCCTAGTCCAGTGCTATACTCCCTTACGCTTAGTCCTCCTATTTCAACGGGTTTACCCGTGAACGTAGCGAAATCTACCTTTCCGCTTACTTTAATGTACTCATCTAGAAACCACGCCATTATTTGTGGATCTGTATTAAGGTCAGGAGCGGGGATGTCTATATCGCTTCCTATGTAGTTATAAATTGCCTTAACGTATCCTCTCGATAATCTTTCTAGCTCATCTCTATGTAGAGACTTAGGATCAACCCTTATACCCCCTTTTCCTCCTCCATACGGAAGACCTAAAAGGGAATTCTTCCACGTCATCATCATAGATAGTGCCATAACTTCTGTCTGGGTCACATTCGGAGAAAACCTCACTCCTCCCTTATAAGGTCCTAAGGCACTGTTGTGCTGAGAACGCCATCCAATGAAAGTCTTAACTCTTCCATCGTTGCCCTTTAGATTAACCTTTACCTGAATTACTCTCTCTGGCTGGGATAGCGACTCTGTAACGTCATTTTCAAGCGACAATATCTGGGATACTCTCTCTAGTTTCTTTAATTGTTGTGTATACAAATCAGAAGTTACAATATCAGATATGACACTCATGAAACACACTTCTCTTTCATAAATTAAAGTCTTTTTGTCATCTTGTTTAAAAAAATTATACTTTAACCGAATCTTCTATGAAGAAGAATAATTATTGCAACAATTACTAATGTTACTGCTACTGCAATTATTAATGAGGTATTAGGATTAACTACATTATATGGAAGTTGACTGTCGGATATGGAGTGGAATGGAAATGTCTGTGTAGGACTTATATAATTATCTCCAATATATTTTAACTCGTCGACTGTTGTGGGAACTCCAGATCTGACCTCAACTCCCTTATATTCTAGTAACAAACCAGATTTCGCTACATATAAATACTGAATTGTGATTCCTCCGTCTGATACGTTTTTGTACAAGTAAGCGTTAAATTGACCTGTTGGGGTTGAAACTTTTGTCATATTAACTAAAGTGAAGTTCTCGCCATTGAACATTACATTGTCTTGTCCCGGATTATACACAAAAGATACAAATGTCTGGTTTATTTCTGATATATCAATATAATTGTATATTGTAAATCCACCTAGGGTTCTAGGGGCCGTTACGGTTTCGTTAGGCAAGATTCTAAGTTCAAACTCATTAAATGTGACTATTCCATTTGAAAACGTGATAGGATAATATAATTCTAACTGCGATTGTGGTAGAATTGTAGAAGCTGTAGGGTTAAACTGGTATAGAGAATATTCATAAGATGAATTTATGACTGATTCATTTAATGCCTTAATTGAATTTTCTAAAGTTATGTTTATAATTGAAGGAAGAGACTGTAAAGTCATATTAAACGAGGAGTTTGAAATCTCGTATATCAAGCCGTTAGGTAGTACCGTAACTGTGTAATTATTTCCTATAATTGAGTCATATACTATGTATTTGAGTGCTTTTTCACTATTTCCTGCAAAGTTGAGGTTTAGGGTTTTAATTAAATGGAATGCAGCTTGATAACTAGACGTCTGTATCTCATACGTCGAATTAAAAAGATATTGAGGCGTTACGAACGGATACTCCATTGTAAATGGATCTATAGTCGGATTTAATGTGAAGTTACCTTCATAGAAGGAAATATTATCTTTAGTGAAATTTCCTTTTACCGAAACCGTTAGATTTCCGAAGCTGTTATACTTTATTAGATTAATGTTAACGCTATAGGTTGCATTTATGTGTATCAACTTTTTCGTTAAAGTTGTAGCATTTGTAGAGTTAGTAGCTTTTACGTATTTTACTTCGGTTGCATTAATCTGCTTTACTATGTAATTAAGCGAGCTCGGTACCTGAAGCAAACTGTAGATTTTACCTACGTCAGGTGGCTGAGGAAAATCAGTCAGAGCCAGTGAAGGTAAGGCTATCTCGCTAATTATAAGGACAATAACAAACGCAAAAAGTAAACCTTTCATCGTGAAAAACGTAAGGTGGAAGATATTAATTTTTATCCGTGTGTAAAGGGAAGACATTATGAATAGACCATTAATGGCCGTAGGTGCGCTAATACAGCAAAACGGAAAAGTTCTTCTCGTGAAAAGGACAAAACCTCCTAATGCAGGTACATGGGCTATACCAGGGGGAAAGGTAGAATACGGAGAAACTGTTCACGAGGCTCTCATAAGGGAGATTAATGAAGAGACAAGTCTGATAGTAAAGCCAAGTAAGCTATTGGCGGTGGTTCAGATAATTAAAGAAGGTTTCCATTATATCATTTTAGATTTCATTTGCGACATAGAAGGAGGGAGTTTAAGGCCTGCTTCCGATGCTAAGGAAGCAAGATTTTTCTCCCTAGAAGAATTAGAAAAACTGGAAATTTCTTCTACTACTATTGAAATGTTGAAGAGGTATATTAAAGGAGAGGAATTGCCAATTTACATTTTAGATAGGGAGAGTTAAAACAAATAAATAGAGAAGAAAAAAATAATGGAATTCCTTTGATATGACTTTTAATACTATATAACTTTTTATTGGAATTTATAGCGAACCTTAAAATAATCCTTTATATGACTTTCTCTTTCTTCACTCTAACCTCCAAGTGGAGCCTTCCTTAGAGTCCATGATCTTTATTCCTGCTTTCATTAGAGAATCTCTTATCATGTCCGACGCCTCATACATTTTCTTTTCCCTCAGCGTTTTTCTAACTTCTAAAATGCTATCTACTATTCGCTCCAATGAAAGGCTATTTGCATTAATTTCCTCATCTAAAACTCTAAATACACTATTGAAATTTTCCATTACTTGCATAGCAAGAACTGAGCTCAGGAAATCTCTGCTTTCTTGAATTTCAGTAAAAACTAAAGTAGCTAACTCGTGTATAGAAGCTAATGCGGAAGCGGTATCGAAATCGTCATCCATCGAGGTAAGGAATTTCTGATAAATTGAGAGAATCTTATTTGATGCCTTTATACCTCCTTCTGAAGAGTATGAAATATTTCCTTCCTTTATGACGGATCTTAACACTGCTATGGCGTTTCTGAATCTTTCAAGGGAGCTCTTAGCCTGTTCCATGCTCTCGTCGCTGAAATCGACGTTAGTTCTGTAATGAGAAGAAAGGAACCAAACTCTTAAGGTAGAAGCACCCCATTTCTTGATTATGTCCTTTAAAGGTATTATATTTCCTAAAGATTTTGACATTTTTTCTTTCTTAATTGTTATGAAAGCAGTATGAACCCAATACTTTACCCAAGGATGTCCAAGCATGGATTCGCTCTGCGCCCTTTCATTTTCGTGGTGTGGAAATATCAAATCCATACCTCCGCCATGGATATCGAATGTTTCTCCTAGATAGCGTGTTGACATAGTTGAGCATTCTATATGCCAACCCGGCCTTCCTCTTCCCCACGGTGAATCCCAAAATGGTTCATTGGGCTTTGAGGCCTTCCATAAGGCGAAATCGTAAGGATGCTTTTTCTCCCTCACACTTTCTTCTCCTTGACTCCACAAGTTCTTTGCAGTGTTGGAAAGCTCTCCGTAATTTCTATATGTGTCGACGTCAAAGTAAACGCTACCACTACTTGTTTGATACGCGTGTCCTTTCTCTATCAAACTTTCGATGAAGGAAATGATTTCATTTATATGCATTGATACTCTAGGATGAAGGTCTACCTTCACCTTTAGGGAATCTAAGGCTTCTAGATAACTCTTTGAATAAACGTCAACTATTTCTTCCCAACTTTTTCCGCTGTCGTTGGCTCTCTTTATTATTTTATCATCAATGTCCGTTATGTTCTGAACTCTGACTACGTTGAAACCTCTTAATTTTAGATATCTACTCATTAAATCATACGCTACAAATGTTCTTCCATGGCCTATATGGACTTCATCGTATACTGTTGGTCCACATACGTACATCTTTACTGTTGACCCTAGAGGCTCAAACGTTTGAAGGGATCTTCCAAGTGTGTTAAAAATTCTCATTTGACTTACAAGATAGATGACGGCTTAAATAGATTAGAAGTTAATTCTCTCGCTTTAGGTATGTTGTAAAGCTTATCAGGAGTTTCATGAAGAGTTTCCGCTATTTCGATTGACATTATGCCTCCCATCATCATGAGGGAGCTTACGTTTTTTAAATCGCTGTCGAACATTCCTTTTATCACGGTTGCATTCAATACCTTAGCTGTTACCTCATCTATTTCCTTAGAAAGTAGCACGACAGGATGAATATTGTAACCGTGGACATAAGCCTCCACTTCGTTGTGATTAACTTCGGGTATCTCACCGTAAAATGCGGGGTATTTTGCATTTTCATTAACTTCCTGTTTATATCTTTTTGCTATTCCTATAAGTTTTGAACCATAAAATACAGGTATCCTACCTATAATCAATTTAGCTAATCTTTTTCCTTCTTCAATTACTTCCTGTTTTTTGGTTTCGACGCCCTCCTTGAGTTCCTTTAGATTTAGCTTGGATCCAGTTCTTTCAGAAATTATTTTGAGAAGAGGAGTAATTAAGTATGGAAAGGAGTATCTGGTTTGAGAACCTCCCTTGACTATTATATGCTTTAAGCCTTTTTCTTTTGCAAATTGTCCTAAAATTCCTCCGGAGGAAATAATTATTACCTCTGAACCCTTTTGCAGGGCCGTTTTAACGTCCTCTATTGTCTCTGACGTATTTCCAGAATAACTTACAGCCAAAAGCGTTTCCTTTCCTTCTATCATGGACGCAGGTTTAATATCGGGGAAAAACACTCTTGCTATATCGCCTATTATCCCGCTACCTCCAATTCCTGAGAAGGCAAAATTGTCAAATTTAGCTTCAGGCACATTAAGCTTTAGAGCTTCCGCAAACTTAGTATCCCAATCAATATAAGGATTTTCCATTTAACTTCAAGTTTTCTTCATACTTAAGCTTACATTTATAGTTGCTGGAGTTCCTGAAATTGAAACATTGATCGACTCTATTCCTATTTCTTTTGCGTTTTCTTTTATTAAAAGCGTGGCTTCAGCTACCGAATATGATATTGAAGCTATCAGGTTTTCAATTATACCTGAAATTTTTTCTTTCATCAGCATAGAAAGGGAAGTAGGCTGCATTAGGTATATATTTATTACGTTAATCTTTTCTAATAACTGAAGGAAATTAGCAAGCATCTCTTCCCACCGTTTATTTTGTGAAGCATTTTCAATTTCTGATAGATTTCCTTTTATTTTTTGAATCTGAGACTTAACAAATCTTACAGTGTCAACTTCATTAAAGGAAAGTTCATTTTCTCTAATGGAGTTGAGCTGCTCATATACTTCGTCGAATTTAGTTTCTGCTTTCATGAGATAAATTTCCCCAAGATAGTTATAAAGGTGTTTCTTAAGGAAGATTTATGCAAAGAGTCTTAATTATAGGAGGAGGAGCAGCGGGAATGTCGGCTGCTTCATGGATAAGGAGATTATCGCCTGACATGAAAGTGACAGTTCTTGAATCAACTCAAATGGTAAGTCATGCGCCTTGTGGAGTTCCATATTTTCTAGAAGGATTATTTGACGATCCTAACTTGTTTATGACTTATGAACCTTCATTTTTCATTGAAAAAAGAGGAATAGATCTAAGAATTAACACAAGGGTAAAAGAACTGAATATTAAGGACAGACACGTTACAGTAGAGATTAAAGATAAGGTGGAATCAATTGACTACGATTACTTAATTTTAGCTACAGGCTCAGTTCCGATTACAGTGAAGAATGATGGAACAGAAAGGGTATATTTTGTTCACCATCCAGCTCACGCTTCAGAGTTACGTAAAGCCCTCTGGTCGCTAAACAAGATAGCCGTAATAGGAGGAGGGATACTTGGAATAGAGACAGCTGAAGCCCTTTCAGCGAAGGGGAAAAAAGTAGTTCTAATTCACCGCGGTAAGTACCCGTTAAACAGGATGGTAGATGAGGACATGTCTTCATTTTTCTTACCAAAGATGATTTCCGAGATCGATTTAAGGCTAGGCGAAGCTGTGTTGGAGGTAAGGGACAAGGGACGGTTAGTAATTACAGATAAAGGTGAATACAAAGTGGACGGAACGGTGATAGCGGTTGGAGTGAGACCTAATTCAGACTTAGTTAAGGGTCAACTCAAGCTTGGCGTTTATGATTCTATCGTGACGAACGAGAAAATGGAAACTAGCGAGAAGGGGGTCTTTGCAGCTGGCGATGTCGCTCAGTCCTTCAACTTAATCACGAAGCAGTCTGATTGGGTTCCTTACGCACCGGTTGCCAACAAGATGGGATTCGTCGCAGCATTTAATGTAAGTGGCATAGAGAAGAAGTTCCCTGGAGTAGTTGGAACTATGATAACTAAATATAGAGAAACCCTTGTAGGTAAGGTAGGCCTTACATCAGCAGAAGCAACAAGGTATAATTTTAAGGTAAAGGAAGCTTTAGTGAAACATAAGACCAGAGCTAGGTATTACCCTGGCTCAAAGGATATATGGGTTAAGCTGATTGCAAATGAAAAGGATAGCAGGATTCTAGGAGTTGAGATAGTAGGTCAAGAAGAGGTATTAGGAAGATTAGATGTAGTAGCTG
>Ga0105111_1000108_pt1 | contig 10007 bp, 9 predicted proteins | sample BED_Slide_host_7_FD_79140 | JGI IMG/M metagenome (GOLD analysis project Ga0105111, IMG submission 79140) | Extremophilic microbial mat communities from Yellowstone National Park, USA - BED_Slide_host_7_15 | ecosystem: Environmental > Aquatic > Thermal springs > Hot (42-90C) > Microbial mats ...
ATATTAACTTTTACAATTTATACTATTAGCTTCACTATCTATTATGTGCCCGTAGCTTAGCCAGGTAGAGCGACGGGCTCTTAACCCAAATCTGGCTAGGTGGAGGTAGCCGAGGCTACGGGGTTCGAATCCAGGCGGGCCCGCCACACCTTTCATGAAGTTGTAATGTATCTCGTTTTGTGGCTTTTGTTATTGAGGATAAATCTTAAGTAGATTATAAATTCCTAAAAGCCTTGCAATTTACGGTGGAGTTTCAAAGTTTTAAAGCCTTAATTAGATTTTATTTAATATTTGGATTAGTAATACGAAATCAGTTAACAGTTTCATCATAGATATCTACCAGAATACTTCCTTGATCTCGTGAGAAACATTTTGTGGGTTTCCGCTACATCTTGTTTTTGTTATACGGGAACAAGAAATGATACACATCATCTAGCTAAATTGAGATATAGAAATCATAAGTGAGAAATACGGTAGTGTGAAATGATTCAGATAGGGATAATTGAATCGGCGTTGTCTAAAAGCTTATATATAAAAATTATTTGTTTTACGAAATCATTCTATATATTTGTTTTATACATTATTTTAGGTGTAAAGTTATTCTCTTTATAGAATATCTTTTATTTACGCTTGAATTAGGGTTAGGGTTCTTTGTCATTAGATGCTAAACTTTAAAGTTGTTTATACTTTTTATATAATTGATCTCCATGTATGAATTATCGAAGGAAGCGGAAGAATACCAAGCAAAAGTTAGAGAGTATGCACAGACTGTGGTAAAAGATTACGCCAAAAAAATGGATGAGACAAACGATGGAGGAGAAAAGATAGTACAAGATATGGGTCAAAAGGGATTATTAGGAATGAAGATACCTCCAAATTATGGAGGACTAGGTCTTGGAGAGACAGCCTTTGCAATTGCTACTGAGGAATTAGGTGCAGAAAGTGGAGGTGCATCTCATAGTCTACACACCCAGTTAAATGCATTGCAGCTTTTACTATCAGTAGGTGGTGATACTGCAAAGGAATGGATAGAAGAAGGCAGTAAAGGCAAAGAAATATATGCTGTAGCTTTGACTGAGCCTGCAGCTGGTTCAGACCTTGGTGCATTTCAAACCACTGCAAAACAAGAAGGAAATGAATTTGTAATAAACGGAGAAAAGATCTTCACAAGTGCGGGTTCTTTTTCCACAAAGATGGTAGTTTTAGCTAGAACTAGTGGGAATATAGGTGATAAACAAGGCGTATCGCTTCTCTTGATAGACTCTAAAACTTCGGGTGTAGAGATACATAAGTTAGATCTCATGGGAATTAGAGGTGCAGGAGTATCCTATGTGAAGTTTAATAATGCTAGAGTTCCTAAGGATACAATTATTGGTAAGGAAGGAGATGCATACAAGGGTGCTATAAAGGCCTTGATGGTAAGCAGAAATGGTTACGCTGGAATTGCTGTAGGAATAGCTAGGGGTTCTTTGGACGAAGCTGTAAACAGAGCAAACGCTAGAAAACAGTTCGGGAAATCACTGATAGATCAGGAGTGGATAGGATTTAATTTATCTGATGCGTTCATAAAAGTAGAAGCCGCTAGGCTGTTAACTTTAAGGGCGGCATATCTTTTCGACAAAGGAAAGGAGGCATTATCCGAAGCATCCATGGCAAAGTATTATGCTGCTGTTACCTCAGCTGAAGTCTCGAGATTAGCACTTCATATCTACGGTGGTCATGGATTAACTAGAGGATCAAAGGTAGAAAGGCTATATAGGGATTCCAAGGTTATGGAGATAGCTGAGGGTACTAACGAAATGCAATTGATGGGCGTTTCAAGGTTATTAAAGAAACAGTAAAATTTTTATTTATATTTAATTATCTTTACTATAGGATTTATATAATTATTTTGAATATTTTAAGATAAATACGAATTTCATGGATTCTTTAATCTATCATTTTCAAAAATTTATAATTTAGCTATTGGGCCAACTGCAGGCGATCGATTTCTTTGGCATTAAGTTTAAATTTGATAAAGAAAGAAAGAGCTTGGGCCCGTAGCTCAGCTAGGTAGAGCGGCGGGCTTTTAACCAAGGGAAGAAACCCGTAGGCCCCGGGTTCAAATCCCGGCGGGCCCGCCACACCTTCGAGATTAGATAAATTTTTTAAATATATGGAAAAGGATAGTTTAAGGGGTATCTGGTCCTCAGACTGCCTCGTAGAGGGTGTGAGTGAGGAGGACTTCCTGCCGTGATTTCCAATGGATGGGCTAATTTTATTGCAAATTTTTCTATCTTTTGTAATGTTGATTCATACTTCATATCTTGACATAAAGTATAGGGAAGTGAATCCGAAAATATGGTTAATCTATTCTCCTCTAATATTATTTTTCTTCATTAATTTTCAAAGGCTAAATTTGTTTCTATTTTTCTATTCATACATAATAAGTTCAATCCTAATATTCATTTTTTATTATTTTTCTTTATTAGGAGGTGCAGATTTATTTTTATTGTTAATCCTAAACTTAGCTAACGCTCATGTAAGGTCTTTGTTGGGAGATAGTTACTTCATTAATTCAGGCATGGAACCATTAATTGTAATTATTTATTCTTTGATACCAATTGTTATAGTAGGTCTTGGTAACCTTTTATTTAACTTACATAAGACTCCCAAGGATCTAAGTCTTAAGACTAGGACGACCTTGGCGTTTTCAGGTAGACAGATGACTATAAAGGAATTTCTTAATTCTAAATTTGTTTTTCCGCTGACAGAGATAGATCAAAACGGGTCTAGACAAGTGAGGCTTTCTTTTTCTATAGAAGAAGACGACTCAGAGTGGAGAAAAAGATATGAGAAATTGCTCAAAGAAGGACTAGTAAGAGAAGATGAGAAAATTTGGGTAGCATGGGGAGTTCCAGTTATACCTTTTATCCTTTTAGGATATTCCTTACTTATTATTTTTGGATTTCCTTCCTTTATTTAGGAAAAAAGATAAGGATGCTTAAAAAGCAATAACTGTAACGTATTTTGCATTGTTCATTTCTGAGATTGCAATAGTGGGGAACGAAAGGAACAATATAACCAAAAACATTCACGAAGTCGTTACAGAGCTAGGATATAGAATAGTAAGTCCAATTATAGCAGACGTAATTATAGCTATTGGTTCTGCAGAATTCGCTATAAAATACGTCAAGGGGTTAAAAAGGAGAAGAAAACCAGTTCTTATTTTGATATCTGAGGACGGTTCTTACGTAATACCTTTGCTAAAGGAAGAGAAAGGCGGATCAATGTTAGGCGGTTTAATCTCAGATCTTCTTGGAGCTGAATTAGTACTAACTTCTTATTCCTCACAGAATGCTCTGTACACGATTGATGAATTCATTTGGACTAATGCATTAAAAGCTATAAATCCAAGAAAGAAAAAAATTATTAATGATAAACTAGGACAAGGCGAGAATATTTCTATATTTAATGAAAACAAATGTCTAGAATTAAAGTTAGACGAATCTTATAAAGCTGTTAAGAACCCTGACGATGCAGATATAATAATAACAAAAAGGAATGAGAAAAATAAGTTCGATGGAGGGAAATTACTATTGGAACCAAGGGAAGTGCTTTTCCCAATATGGTTTACGGCGTCTACGCCGGCTGAGACAATTGTATATTCTATTTTTACTACAATGAAATCAATATTTCTTTTTGAAAAGAGAGTAGATAAGATATTCGTACCTTCATTTGCAAAACAAGAGGTAATAGCTCAACTGGCGTCAGTTCTGAGATCTAATGTCTGCAAATTGGACGTTGAATCCTATGTAGCTAACGAAAAGGATTACATAACTATATGTGAGGAAATACTTAGGCGAAAAGGAGGTAAGGTTCTTTTAAATCCTACCAAGAGGGCAATGGGTGTAATAACTTGCCTAGGGATAAGATAGGTACATGCTCAAAAATTAGAAAACAAGGATTATTTTTATCTTATGGTTGAAAGAGGTTAGCAATGGCAAGGAAAGTATACAACCCTCTATTGGATGACTATATAGAGTTAAATCATGTTTTCAATTCTATAATTAGTTTAGATCCAGGTACAACAGAAACCATTTTCATGTTGGGTCTAGGTCATCTAATTAAGGCAACAGATGCCTTCAGCTATAGACCAGCTGAGGCTAAAAAACTAATTAAAATAGGGAGCTATACACATGTCAATAAAGAGCTTTTAGATAAACTAAATCCAGATATAATATTTACTTCCTATGGAGCTCAAAAAGAATTAGCTAAAAGGTTATGGAAGGATGGATATCCAGTTTATCCAATTCCTGTTCCATTGAGCGTGAATTCTATCTTAGATAACGTAATTATAATAGGGAACGTTTTAGCTCAATTTTCGCGTGCATCGTCTCTTCATAAGGAACTTCTAAATTATGTGTTTAGGTATAGATCTACAGTTCCCCCTCTAAAGGTCTATATCGAATTCGATCTAGGAGGTCCAATTACAATTGGTTTTCCTTCTCATATCAATCATGCGCTTGAAATATTAGGCGCAAGAAATATATTTTCAGATTCAAGCGATTCATACCCAATTCCGGACGATAATGGACTTCTTATCAAGGATCCAGATATAATTATCTATGAACCTAAGAGATTAACAGATTATGAAAAAGAGAGATTCAGAAGAAACCTAATAAATAGAGGTTTAGAAAGGCTTCTAAAGAAAAAAATAATATTCACGGCTGGTGATTTTTTAGCACATGTAGGACCTAGCTTTATATCTGGAGCTATACCTTGGCTTTCAAGCTCTCTTTCTCAAGGAAAAGAGGAAGAGAATCCCTCCAATAATGGCTATAACAATTCCTAGAGACATTCCTATCTCTAGGACTGTTTGATATATACCTAGTCCTGAATAGAAGCTATCAATGAAAGTAGCAGGGAATACCCCGTAAGTGAAAGTCACGTTGTATGGCATTCCTGATGTATCTAACAGATAAATAGAATAATTTCCTGGAGGTAACTCTTCTGTGAAGAATCTAGAGTCTGTCAACGTATTACCATTTCCCACCACTGTGACGTTTACGTTTTCACCTTGTTCCGTTACGAACGCTATTAAAGTATCGTTTGATTTAGTGAGGTTGACACTACTAACTAATATTCCTTTGTCTGGAGATAGGCTTATTTCTCTATAGCCAGAATGAAAAACGTTTTCTACAGTTGAATAGCTGGGATAATAAAACGGGATAGTCAAGAAAAGTATTAGCAAGAATAGGAATATAGCTATTCCCGCTCCAACTACTTTAAGCGAGGATGACCTTTCTTTATTATTAAATTTTATAAATCTCTTCAATTACATTCACCTATGTTCGGTGTTCAAGAAATCCACTGTTGAGGTATTAGATACAACATTAAGAGATGGTTCTCAAACTGCTAATATAGGTTTTACTTTAAAAGATAAGATCAGAATTGCCTTAGAGTTAGATCAATTGGGTGTAGATTATATAGAGGGTGGTTGGCCTGGTTCAAATCCGAAGGATAAAGAATTCTTTTCAATGATAAAGAAAGTATCATTATCCAAGTCGAGGATAGCTGCATTTGGCAGCACTAGGAGGAAAGACATAAGTGCTAAGGGAGATGTTTCCTTGAATTCTATAATAGATTCTGACGTAGAGGTAGCAGTTCTATTCGGGAAATCATGGGATTTACATGTAAAAGATGTCATAAAATCGACTTTAGAAGAAAACTTAGAGATAGTATATGATAGTATATATTATCTAAAGAGTCATGGGTTATCCGTTATATTTGATGCTGAACATTTCTATCAAGGTTATAAAGAGAATAGCGAATATGCTACAAAGGTTATAAAAACAGCTCAAGATGCTGGAGCAGATGTTATAGTTTTGGCAGATACTAACGGAGGTACGACGCCTTACGAAGTCTTTGAAATTACAAAGTCTGTATCAGCACAAATATCAGTAAGACTAGGTGTACATATGCATAATGATATAGGATGTGGAGTTGCTAATTCAATTCTTGCAATAAAGGCCGGTGCCACTCACGTTCAAGGAACAATTAATGGGATAGGAGAGAGGACAGGGAATGCCGATTTAATTCAAATTATACCTACAGTATTCTATAAAATGGGAATGAATATATTAAACGGAGAGAAAAGCATGGTTAAATTAAAGGAGATATCTAGGCTTGTCTATGAGTTAGCCGGTATAAATCCTAATCCGTATCAGCCTTATGTAGGCGATAATGCCTTTACACACAAGGCAGGTGTACATGTGGATGCTGTTATGAAAATACCTAGAGCGTACGAACATATAAATCCACAGATGGTAGGAAATAGAAGGAAGTTTGTAATATCTGAAGTATCAGGAACTTCTAACTTAGTTTCATACTTGAAGGAATTAGGGATAGAACTAGATAAAAAGGATCCTAGGCTTAAAACAGCGTTAGAAATGATAAAGGAAAAGGAAAATACAGGGTATAGTTTCGATATAGCTCCATCCTCCGCAGTACTGATAGTACTTAAGGCTCTAGGCATTTACCAACCTTTTATAAAGCTTGATTATTGGAAGGTTATAGGAGAAAGTAGTGGTTTGTCTATAGCCGTAGTAAAGGTTAACTCGGAGTTAGAAGTAGCCGAGGGTGTAGGTCCAGTTCACGCTTTAGACAAAGCTATCCGTTCAGCCTTAACTAAAGTTTACCCTGAGGTAAGTTCAATAAAACTTACTGATTACAGAGTAATACTACCTGGTGAAGTTAAAAACACGGAGAGCCTTGTTAGAGTTACTATAGAGTTCTCAGATGGCACAATGGTATGGAAGACTGAAGGTGTGTCCACTAACGTAATAGAAGCTTCTGTTTTAGCGTTAATAGATGGATTAGACTATTACCTTCAAGTTAATAAGAAAATAAAAGGAGCCCTCTCCTCTTTAGAAGTGTGAATTGGGATCCTGGTGGGGCTTCGCAGAATACAAGTAAGCTTTATGTTTTGATGAGATTTTTAAGGATAGAGCAGACTCTATTTAGCCTTCCAATGGCTTACTTAGGAGCTTTTGTGGTATTGAGAAAGGTTCCTTCAATATCGGTACTGATACTGATTTTCTCCGCCTTATTCTTTCTTAGAATAGCAGGAATGACAAATGACAATCTAGCAGATAGAGAAATTGATTCTAGAAATCCTAGGACGAGAACAAGACCATTGGTAACAGGAGTAATAACAGTCAGGGATGCTAAGTTATTAATAATCGTAGGTCTTGCTGGTTTCTTTATATCAGCATATCTAGTAAATATATGGGCGTTTTTATTATCACCTTTTGTTGCTCTTATTGTTATGACATACCCTTATATGAAAAGATTTACGGCGTTTGCCAACTACCATTTAGCCTCTATTCAAGGCATCGCAGTCTTTAGCGGCGCAGTTGCAGCACTTGGGTTAGTTTATAATTCTCTACTTACTATACTTTACTATGTTCCTTGGCTTTTTGTTATTTCAACAGTATTTTGGGCTCTAGGTTTCGATCTATATAATCACATTCCTGATGCCGAGTTTGACAAGCAAATGAACCTTCATAGTTTTGCAGTTATGTTAGGTCCTAAGGCTCTGAAGTTTGCAGGCTTAAATCAGATAGGCTCGGTCACGTTAGCGTTTTTAGCGGATTATTTGTATAATCTAGGTCCTATAGGGTTCGTATCTACTATACTTCACGGAGCTATCATGGCTTATGCTTATTATTTAGCTTCTAGAGGAGATTTCGGGAGAGCTTTCTATTACAACATATATTCTTCTATAGTTTTAGGGCTAGGGGTGGACATAGACATAGCATTAGGAATACCGTTTACATAACAAACTACTTTAACCCCAATACTCTATATATTTTCTAAGGAGATACCTAGGGTCCCTTCAGGCTTTAAGCCCCCTGAATACCCCCGGGTCCCTAGGTATCTCCTAAAGTTTATAAAGAAATCCCATATTTCCCTTTCTACTGATATAATGTTTTTCTATAAATCTTTTCATTATTGATCTAGCTCTAGATACTTTTACAGATTCATACTTTCCTCCCCAAGGCTTATCACTCCTAATATGTATGGCCTTTCCTCTACCTGTATCCAAAATGTTAATTAGAATTGGTATAAAGTCTCCTTTTTCTTTTCCGCTCAGATAACGTCCTAGAAATACACCGCTCCTCATTGCTAACTCGCCGACTCTAGGCCAACCTTTTATTATATCGCCTATCGCATAAACTCCCTTACTTATTTCGAAATTCCTAGAATAATTAAATTCTCCTATGCTTTCCCATTGTCCGCATTCAGGTATTATAGTTTCAGCTTTTTCAGTAATTGTTATTCCAGCGTTTTCCAGCTCTTTTTTTACTAAGTCACTAGTTTTTTCTCCTGCCCATCTAAGTAAGTCGCCATAATAGCTGACCTTTTTACCCATTTTCTTTAAATAGAACGCAAGTTGTATAGCTATCATTTCGTCTCTCCATGATTCTGAACCTAGCGATATTTCGCTAGCAGAGAAAGTCTCATTTATTTTAGATGTAGTTTTGCTCTTATCGCAGCCCAAGGCTATTATTAATAGGTCAGGACTTTCGGTAGAGTTATCTGTAAATTTTACTTCTCTTCTCTTCAAATCTATCTCTTTAACTTTTTTTTGATTTATAAAGGCTATTTTAGAAATATAGTTTGTTTTATCCATTAAATGTCTAAAATATGCAGTGTAGAAAATGAATTCATTAGATTCTGATATGAGTTCCTTATCGAAACTGCTACTAAGGTTATAATAAGCATTTAATCCTGCATAACCTGAACCTAGAATTAGAACTTTCATCTTCTACTTAATTTATTAATTTCTTTCCTTCTTTTGAAGTTATGCAACTACAAATAGGCTATTCCTTAGATGAAGAACTTTCTCCTATTATTCCCGTTTTAAAAGGAGAAGTTAAATCTGATATTGAGTTAGTGCCAATTAAGGTGAAGGGTGACGAGCTAAAGTTTAAGATTAATGATTTAGATTTATCATTTTTGCCATTACCATTGCTTAACTTTGTGAGTGGTGTAAAGTTATTGTCAAACGGTGCCTTTATTGTAAATCGTCTAGGAATAAAGAGAATTATAAATAAAGATCCTATAAGTAGTATTTGTGTTAGAGGAAGCAACTCTACAGAATATTATTTCATTAAGATGATGCTTTTTCAAAAAATCAGTCCTATTATATCTGAATCCGAGAAATGCACTGGAGAATCTACTATATCTTTCTCCGACTATGATATAAGTATTGATTCTTTGTGGGAAAAACACTGCAAAGACTGTCCTATTGTCTTAGATTTAATAGGTTCGCTGAAATTAGATATCAATATCCTAAGTAAGTTAAAGATGATAATAAGGGAATCCGCTAGGCTTCAAGAGGAAAGAGGAGTAATCGGGAAGTTTTCAAAAGAGTTAGGGCTAAAAGGAAGGGAATCCGTTAAAAACTTCTTTGAATTATGTTACAAAAAAAAGATTTGTACAATAAATTTTGATAGTATTCAGATAATATGACTACGAACTAAAAATAACTCTGAGCATTCTTATAAGAACGTATATTGACGGTAAGAACAAAGCCTCGCTTATATTTAGCTTAGCTAAAGGTAATGAGGCTATAGTTAGCATCAACGCTATTGCTATATCTTTCATATATAAAATGGTGCCTTACTACATAAATTATAAACGTTAATAATGACGGTATGATAAAGTCACATCAACTGTAGGTAAGATCGGGGAGAATTTTGAGCGGATGGAAAAAAAGATTCCTAAAGTCATTTCTATTTTATGTAGAAAATGGTTATCCATTTCAAGTGTCAATCAAGAAAGCCAAAGAAGATATAAAACTGAAAAAAGTCGCCTGGAACGAATTAGAGAAGGAAGCTAGATCTTTTCTCCTATCATATTTTTCGTTAAAGGGTAGAAAAAGGACGGAAAAAGTAGATTATTGGCTTAAAAACAAAGATCATTTACAACCTTTCCTTCCCGAATGGATGGATGAAGAG
>Ga0105111_1000111_pt1 | contig 9906 bp, 9 predicted proteins | sample BED_Slide_host_7_FD_79140 | JGI IMG/M metagenome (GOLD analysis project Ga0105111, IMG submission 79140) | Extremophilic microbial mat communities from Yellowstone National Park, USA - BED_Slide_host_7_15 | ecosystem: Environmental > Aquatic > Thermal springs > Hot (42-90C) > Microbial mats ...
AAATAATATTTATATAGGTAATATCAAATTATTTGAATATTTTACAGAATTTAATAAAATATCAATAAAGGGAAGAAGGCTGTTTTCCTTCGACAGTAAGGACATAAAGAGTTTACTAAGAATAACGATGAGCAGGGATACGGTCCCTTTTCCGACTCTAACTAAGGACTGTGAGACAATTCTAAAGAATAGGACTTTATGTACTCGAATATCTGCAGAGCTGGCGTTGACCTTTCTATCTTTAAAGACAGAGAGAAGAGACCTTTACGCTGAGGTGTCTAAAACTATACGTAAAGACGTAATCAGGGAAATATTAAATGGAAACAAAAAGAAATATGAGATGACCTACTTGGGGAAAAAATTCTTCCTTGTTTTGGAACCTGAAGGTGAAATGTATATATCATTAAGGGGAGAATGTGAGGGAGGGCGAAGCCTAAAGTCCAAGATAAAAGCAATATCAATTATTTCTACAACTGTAAAATCTAGAAAGATAATAACGCAATGGATAAGATCCAACTTAAGATTAAACGAATGAGAAACTTTGCGGGTTATAATTAATAAAAAGTTCAATATATTTATATATTTTCAGCATGACTATCTGGTGATTAAAACTAATTTACCTTTAAATTCAGATGATATACTATTAACGTCCACGTCATAAAGACATGGGTCTTCCAGAAAGGCAATGGAGCTCTCCTCTGTATTTTTGATGAAGAAGTTCAAAATTGCTTGGTTTATCACTTCAGGCTCACAATTATAGACTGGCATGTCATCACATAGAACCTCTTGTTCTCCTACATGAATTCTCCTTCCAAGAACTAGATCAGAGTAGCCCGGGGGTAACACAATAGAGTTTATAAAGTCTGCTATTAGTCCCAACGTTTTAGGTATGCCGCTAGATCTTTCAAATTGTAAGACAGTAAATCTGTTAAAAGCTGAAAATAATCCAACTCTACAAGATGGAATAAAATAAGGCTTTAATTTCTCTAAGGATTGACTATAAAATGCATCTACTGCAACTGAAGAAGAAACTCCTGAAGATAGAATCTCTGGCCTTTCTATTGGACTAGTTTTAACCGCGACATCTGAGCCGTTAACCTTTCCTTCTACCACGAATTTTCCAGTACTTATTTGAAAGGAAAAATCGAAATTGAACTTGCTCATGTCTAACTCCTGAGAAAGTAGCCTAGAATATGTCTGCTGGAAGATCGAAAACCAACTATCTACTGGATCACTTGGATTAAGCCTACCGTACAACCTCGGCATAGAAAACGTTACTTTATTTAAATAGAAAAGAATTCTAGCATTATATCTCCTTGTCTTTCCCCTTATTTTAGTTATCTTATTGTTTGTATCAAGTTCAAACGAATCATCGGCGTGCTTTATTATGAAGTTCAAGGCAACAATATATTAAAGTTGAACCTTTTATCTTATTGTTTTACACCTTACCTCTGCAATTAGCGTCACGAACTAACTCCATGGGACGTTATTTACGAAGGAATCTTTAATTAAGGGTTCCCACCATGTTCTATTCTTCAGATACCAATTAACGGTTCTTTCTAATCCCTCGTCTATTGACATTGTAGTGTAGGAAAGGGATGGCTTCATTTTATAAAATCTGTCGTGTCCAGGCCTGTCTTTGACAAATTTCTTCTTAACCTCTTTTCCCATTATTCTTCCAATTTTATCTATTAATTCTATGTTCGTAATACTATGTCCTCCAGGAATGTTGTAAATTCTCCCTCTTTCACCAGACTCGGCAACTTTCTTTATGAGCTCTACAGTGTCTTCTACAAATATCCAATCCCTCATTTGTTTCCCATCACCGTAAACGGGAACCTCCTTACCCAAAAGGGTCATTATTATAGTCTTTGGTATTAACTTCTCAGGAAACTGTCTTGGGCCATAATTATTAGAGGGTCTTATTATCACAGCGTCCACAGAGTAGGTTCTAACGTAAGATAACACAAACATGTCTGCAGATGCCTTAGATGCAGAGTAAGGTGACGAAGGCCTCAATGGAGAATTCTCATCAGCTTCGTTGTCCCCATAAACCTCATCTGTTGATATGTGGACTAGCCTGATTCCTTTTTCCCTTGAAATCTGCAAAAGATTTACGACACCGAAAACGTTCGATTCTAAAAAGGGCCTAGGATCCACTATAGATCTATCCACATGAGTTTCGGCTGCGAAGTTAACTATTACGTCTACCTTATATTCGTCGACAACCTTCTTAACCTCATCATAATTAGAGATGTTGCCTTTTATAAAGACGTGATCTACACCTTCCAAGTTTTCCTTTCTTCCAGCGTAAGTTAAAGCATCTAAAACCACAGGGTTTTCTACTTTTCTGATAAAAGCAGAACCTATGAACCCTGCACCTCCAGTTACTAGAAATTTCATATAGGATTAATGTAGAGTATTGCTTTATATTTCTACTGAACTTCTGGGCTATAAAGTATATTTTACCCCCCGGTAAAATCTAACCTTCACAGAAAATCTTTATTTCGTCTTAAAAACTAAAAATGGATAACGGAAAACAAGTCAATGAAAAGATGCGGAAAGTGAAAGATGAAGGATTAATGAATTAATTAACCCCACATTTGAAAACTCATCAATGGCTAAAATAAAGTTTCAGAACGGCAAATGGGATGTACCATCAAATCCCACTATTTTATACATTGAAGGGGATGGAATAGGACCTGAAATAACAAGGGCAGCAATGAAAGTCATAGATACCGCAGTTAGGGTAGCTTACTCGGGCTCTAGACAAATTGAATGGAAGGAAGTATTGGCTGGAGATAAAGCAAATCAGGAAAAAGGAGATAGATTCCCTCAAGAAACTAAAGATGCTATTGAGGAATATAGAGTAATACTAAAAGGACCCCTACAGACCCCTATAGGAAAGGGGTGGAAATCCGTAAATGTTGCTATAAGGCTAATGCTGGACCTTTACGCAAATATTAGGCCAGTTAGGTATATTAATGGAATTGAAAGTCCTTTGAAGAACGCAGAAAAGGTCGATATGATAATTTTCAGGGAAAACACTGACGACCTTTACAGAGGCATAGAGTATATCTATGATAGTAATGAAGCTAAAATGATAAGGCAGTTCATGAAGGATAAATTAAACGTGGAAATAGAGGAAGACACGGGCATAGGAATCAAGGTTATCAGTAGAGCTAAGACACAGAGAATTACTAGACTCGCGATGAGATATGCCGTAGAAAAGAAAAGGAAAAAGGTAACAATTATGCATAAGGGAAACGTGATGAAGTACACAGAGGGTGCATTCCGTGAGTGGGCCTACGAGACAATCCTAAAGGAATTCAGGGAAAATGCAGTAACAGAGGATGAAATAAGTCAAGGTGCGAAAGTAGAAGGAAAGGTAATTGTAAACGATAGAATAGCAGATAACATGTTCCAACAGATTATCCTTAGGCCCGATGAATACGACGTTATACTTGCACCTAACGTGAACGGGGATTACATATCTGACGCTGCTGGTGCCTTAGTGGGCAATATTGGAATGTTGGGCGGAGCCAACATAGGTGATGATGGAGGAATGTTTGAGGCAATTCATGGTACCGCGCCCAAATATGCTGGAAAGAACGTGGCTAATCCAACCGGAATAATAAGGGGAGGAGAACTAATGCTTAACTTCATGGGTTGGTATGAAGCCTCAAACTTGATAGAGAAGGCGATAGAGAAGGCGATAGAGAAGAAAAAGGTAACCCAAGATATAGCTAGGTTTATGAACGTGAACCCATTATCAACTAGCGAATTCACTGACATACTGTGTAAGGAAATGGAGACCCAAAGTTAGTGGTTTACTGTAAATTTCCTACGTTTCACAGGTGTTATGTTCCCTAAATCGTCTATTTACAATAAAATTCTAAAAAGATAAGATAATTGTTAAATAACTAGACGAAATTTGATAGTGTTATTTGGTATTACAATATATAAGGGGGAGACACACTAAAGCAACAATGTTCTTTTAACTAAAAATAAGCTAACTCACTATAATTTTGTATAATTAATAATTCCAGCACTAAGACGTTTGGAACTCAAACGGATATCGTAAAATAAGAATCAGTTGAAATTCACGCTGTCTATAATACCCCGAGGTTTTTACGGTAAAAATATAGATAGAAACGTAGGAAATTTACAGTAAACTAAAAAATCATCGTTATATTCCTTTGTTGGTTTGATATTACCAACATAGTCTATAACATGTATAATACCATTACTTGATCTTGAAACAATTTTAACATTAGAAACACTAGAAATCGTTGTGATCAGAGAGGCATTGAAGGGTGGTAAGGGTGAGGTTATAAAGGACCCAAAGGTTTTCATAGAGCCCCTTACTGCTTTCACAGAAATCCCTTTCAGGGAAGATATACTTAGAGATACTGCAATAGCAGTCCGTTACTTCGTTAAGAACAATGTTAAGTTCTCCACATTATTCCTAGGCCTGACTGGAACTGGAAAAACCTTTGTAGCCAAATATATGTACAATGAAATCGAAGAGGTAAGCAAAGAAGATCAAGAGTATAAAGGAGTTAAGCAAGTATACGTTAATTGTAGGGAGGTAGGAGGGACCCCTCAGGCAGTACTTTCGGTAATTACTGAAAGGCTTACTAGTGGTATTGTTCCAAAGCATGGAATAAATTTGGGAGAATATATGGAGAAAATCAAAAACGTCATGAAAACGTGGAGGGCGTTAATATACCTTGACGAAGTTGACACCTTAGTTAAGAGAAGAGGAGGGGATATAGTTTTGTATCAGCTTCTTAGGTCAGACGCAAACATATCAGTGATCATGATAAGCAACGATATTAACGTTAGGGACTACATGGAACCTAGGGTTCTTTCGTCCTTAGGTCCTTCTGTAATCTTTAAACCCTACGATGCTGAACAGCTCAAATTCATATTATCGAAATATGCAGAATATGGTCTTCATTTGGGTACGTATAACGACGAAATTCTAGCATATATAGCAGCTATCTCGGCTAAGGAGCATGGAGATGCAAGGAAGGCAGTAAATCTGTTATTTAGGGCTGCGCAATTAGCGTTAGGCTCAGGATTCATTAGAAAGGAGCATGTAGATAGAGCTATTGTTGAATATGAACAGGAAAGGCTTTTAGAGGCAGTTAAAGCGCTTCCTTTCCATTATAAGTTAGCATTAAGATCAGTGATAGAAGCTGAGGACGTTATGACAGCTCACAAAATATACACAGACGTGTGCATGAAGTTAAAGCAGAGGCCTTTATCGTATAGAAGGTTTTCCGACATTATATCTGAGCTGGACATGTTTGGAATAATTAAGATCAAGATCTTAAATAGAGGAAGAGCTGGTGGAGTTAAGAAGTATGTTGAAGTAGAAGATAAGGAAAAGGTTATGAAAGCTCTAAATGAAACCTTTGAATATGAAGATGACGTGAGCCCCGATGATTTGGGAGAAAGTTAGGGAACTTGAAGAAAGGTTAGAACATATCAAAAAAGAGATTAATGAAATTGAGAAAGAACTGGCTTCTCTTCCCTCAGGGCATATAGATTCGAAGAAAGTTAATGATAACCAATATTATTATCTAAGGTACTGGGAGGATGGAAAGCTGAAGAGTAGATATATAGGTAAGGATGCCTCTGCAATAAAGGCTGAGTTAGAGAGGTCCGCCGAGTTAAGGCAGAAGCTGGCTAGACTGAAGGAAGAAGAGAGTAAGTTACAAAGAGCTTTAGATAAAGTAAATATGGCTGTAATCTCTATTCTTTTCTAATCTATATATTTCTCTAAGCTTATTTTATATCGTTTAGTTTTATTAATTTGTAACAAAAAGATATATCTTAATTTAGTTATAGAGTATAAATACTTTTAAGTTAATTAGTCTAAATAGGAGTCAGAGACTATGGTCTATCAATTCGTCTCAATTACCACTTCCTTAGACAACCTAGCTTCTAGTATAATAAATGCCATACCATCTATAATAGAATTTATTATCATTGTACTAATAGGCTATATTGTAGCAAACATTGTTGCCTATTCTATAAGGGTATTTTTAGGTAGATTACCTCAGCAAGCCCACATTTCTATGAGCATAGATCTGGTTGCTGGAGCAATAAAGGCGTTAATTATCATTATAGCTCTGTCTATAGGTCTTGAAGTATTGAATTTACCTGCAGCATATACATATATTCAGCTTATAGCAAATTATTTACCTAAATTGGCTGGTGCTATATTACTATTAACCTTAGGAACAACTTTAGTAAACATTCTAACTGACTACATAAAAGGGCAGATCGGAAATACCTCAGACGAGTTCACCGGTGCTATAATAAACATACTAAGGTTTGGCTTCTACGGTATAATTATAACGCTAGCCTTGATACTGGCTATATTCAGCGTAATACCAGGAGTTAACCCATACATATTCTATAGTTTAATAATAGGTTCAATAATAATATATGCAGGCTTTACAATTATAGACAAGACCCTTCAAGGAATACCACAAACGCCAGAGTTCTCCTTCCTACCAGTATATGGAAAGTTCGTCCTCTATATTGCAGTTCTACTAATAGGTATAGCTATAATAGTTCAGCCATTTGCAAACGTTACCAGTATAATCAACACTATAGCTTGGGGAATAGCGATAGCTTTCGCAATAGCTCTTATACCTATTGTAGCATTTATAACCAAGAGGTTCCTCTCAGAAATAAAGTAATATGTATTTTTTCTAAATAGATTAAAATATTTCATGTTTTTAAATTGAGATTCTAATTTTATATTAATTTTTTTACGATATATCAGCACTTAAAGGACTCCTCACATTTCAGCCTGGAGAATACTCTTCATCTAAGAGTCATTTTTATACGAGGAAATAAGAATTTTATTCATGGCTAAGCTCTCAGAAGAAGAAATAAAAAGAAGATCAAAAGAATTATCTGAAGGTTGGAAAATAGAAGGTCAAAAATTAAAGAAGGAATTTAAGTTTACCGACTTTAAGGCATCAGTTGACTTCTTAAAGAGAATCCAACCAGTAGCAGATTCAATAAATCATCATCCAGATGTCTGTATCTATTATAACAAGGTGATTATAGAACTTACAACCCATGATGAGGGAGGAATTACTAATATGGACTTCGATCTTGCATTGAAAATAGATTCCCTTAGTAAGGTCTCATAACTTTACTATTCCAGTATTTTTTATATAGAAGAAAACTGGCTATTACCATTGGAATCAATAGCATAAGAATAGGAATTCTAAAGAATAGTAAAGATACCAATACACCGTAGATTGGAGGTAGAACAGTAAACAATATGTTATTGTAAGCTATGAAATAGGAATTGGCTGCGCTTCTTTCTGCAGGAGTTGTAGCTCTAGATATCATTACTGTGGTCATTGGAAAGACGGATCCATGTGGTACTCCTAATATTAACATTCCAATTATCATTATCTCAAATGAGGGTGCGAGTGCGACAATACTCAGTCCTATTGCGGTAAGTAATATGCTGAATGCTAACGGTTTCTTTAAGAAATCGAACGGTCTTATTGACATAAGGAGTCTGGTGCTAAATGATACTAAGTAGAATGGAATGAAGATCGAATACGCCTCTGCTCTAGGAACGTTGAAAACTTCCTTGGCATAGATCGCGAAGAAGGTTGTGATTATTCCAAAGGGAACATTATATGTAGTTATAGCTAAAATTGCTGAAATCAAACCCTCGTTCTTTATAACCGACTTAAAAGCTGACGACTTATTGTCACTCTTTATGCTTTCAGGGAAGTTGAATTTCCACGATACCAGAAATAAAGGTAATGCTAAAGGCACGAATAATAGAAAGATATCCTTGTAAGTAAATCTAGTAAGTAAGAAAGTTTCAATTACTGGTCCTATCACTAGGCTCAGGCTCAAGCTCATAGAATATATGTTTAGCATTCTTTCAGAAGACCTTCTGTCTCCGGCCATAGAGGCAATAGTAATCAGATTAGGCAAAATAATGCCATATATAATGCCGAATATTATTGCATTAATCCATATTGTAATTGAATTTGATAGATAGAATGCTATTAGAAGAGGTATTGATATTCCAGACGCTGTTATGAAGAACTTCTTTCTCCTTGTAGAACTAAGGAACGGATTGATAACTGATGTAGATATAAAAGTAGCTACGAAACCTAACGCTGATAGCGCACCTACCTCAGAGTTAGTAAACAATAGTTGATACTTTGATACCAAAGGTACTGTAGTAGATATCATGTTATTTACGGATCTTGCAGATACTGTGGCTAGGATAACGATTATTATTAAGTAGATTAATGACTGCGTTCTATTCATAGCCTTACATAATAAGTAAATATCCTAAAAAGTTACTTGTTTAATTTTTTAGGTATAGAACTATTAGCGGAAGATTAGGATAACTTACTTTCTCTATATATTTTTATCTCTACCTTCGTTTTTGACGTATACTCTGTATTGTTAGTTTTGAAAATATATAAAGAAAGACGGTTTTCTATTTATAATGCCAATGCTATATAGGTATAAGCCTATTTATACTTTATGTTATTTTTAGTAAATAATCTTTTTTAAGTTAAAGTAAGATATAGTTATCAGATAACTATGCCAAAACCGTATATAGCTATAAACCAAGTTATTGTAAAGAACGAGCCTAAGACCTTTGAGATGTTTCAATCTGTGGGTCCTAAAGTATGTATGACAACAGCAAGGCACAAGGGATTTGTTGGATTTCAGAACCACATAGAAATAGGAGTAGTTCCAATGGGAACTAGGTATGGAGCAGCCAAGATGGATATGTTAAAAGAGAGCAGCACAATGGGTCTATATCAATATACCATGTGGAAGGACTGGAAGGATCATGAAGAAATGCATAAGCAAAACTGGAGCAGTTTGTTCAGACTTTGCTATTCATGTATGTCTCAGGTAGTTTGGGGACCGTGGGAGCCTCTTTATGAGATAACAATGGCTGATATGCCTCTAAACACTGAGATGACCGACTTTACTGTGATGGTAGGTCAAAAGTTTGCTTCTGGGGATGCATTATCTTTACCTCCAATATCACAACCTTACGGAAAGAGGATTGTAACATATGGAGAACATGTAGTAAAGGAGGGAATGGAGAAGGAATTTGAGGAGACATTGTCTAAACTATTACCAATGTTCAAGAGGGCTCCAGGATTCTTGGGATACATGGTTCTAAAGGAGATAGGAGCTTCTCCTCTAGGCAGCTTACAGCTATCTGCAAAGTCATGGCATCAGATGCTAGAGAGCGCGAATGGAATGGACGTTCCAGATCCAAACGGAAACTTCTCTCCAGAACAAGCAAGGAATAAGCCACAGAAATATGTAGTCCACATGGAATGGAGTAACACTGATGCAGCACATTTTGGTCTAGGTAGAGTATTCCTATCTCCAGAATACAGAGAGATTCACGATCAGATAGTAGACACCTTAATCTACGGTCCATACATAAGAGTACTGAACCCTGTGATGGAAGGTAGCTTCTGGAGAGAATACTTAAACGAAGTGAATCTGCAGAAAGCTACTTGGTAAAAGTATTTTTCTTAGTTTAGATTCTTTTTTAAAAATAGTTCTTGATGGTAATCTTCGTTTAACTATTTGTTCCTGCCCTGTTATTATAGAGAGCTAAGATTTACTATAGTATTTTCTATGTCATATGAGTAAAAGTAAAAACCTAGATATCGTATTTTATATTATGGACAGCTTAAAGGAGGCAAGGTCGCAACTTAGGGAGGGTAATTTGAACTACGCATACAAGTTAATTACAGATGAAATTGAAAAGCGTGCATCTAAGGAGGCGTACGAAATATTAGGTGACGTTCTATTTGAAATGGGTAATTTCGAGGAAGCGTTAAACGCATATTCTAAGAC
>Ga0105111_1000112_pt1 | contig 9903 bp, 24 predicted proteins | sample BED_Slide_host_7_FD_79140 | JGI IMG/M metagenome (GOLD analysis project Ga0105111, IMG submission 79140) | Extremophilic microbial mat communities from Yellowstone National Park, USA - BED_Slide_host_7_15 | ecosystem: Environmental > Aquatic > Thermal springs > Hot (42-90C) > Microbial mats ...
GGTAAATTAACTATAGCAGAGGTAAAGGAGTTAATACCAGGAGGGAATACATTACAAAAGAACTCATCTATTTTTTGTAGTTCTTGCAAGTTATTGAAAAACTGCTGTATAAGGTTGATAAAGTCACTCATTATCTCACCTTAAAGATTTTTGAAAGTCTGATGTTACTTATTCCAGTTACAAAGAAGATTATGATAGGAATCAGTATAACGGATAATGAAGGGAAGAATACATTAAATACATCTGCTAAGGGTAATGCCATTAGGTAGAATAGATAGAGTAGTAGGGAAACCGGAAGGAAAGGTAAAGTAACAAGTATAACTGGTAAATTAACTAACCATGCTTCTAGTTTACCATAACTATACAAAGAATAGTAAAGACAAAGGATAAAGAAGAAGTTGAAAATGTTAAGGTCACAATTCTGGTAAGTTTGATTCTTACACATTGAAGAGATTGAAGGATAGCAATTACTCATGTCTTATGTTTTCTTAATTTCTGAACAACTAGGAAAAGAGCAAAGCCTATAACTGCAATAGTCATGTCAATGTACCAGTAACGCATGAGGAAGACCGCAATACTTTCAAGTTTTTCAAGAATCTTCTCTTTATAGGACACCACTCTCCACCAAAAGTAGAGTAATAGTGGAGATTCCTATTACAATAAGTAATAGTATGATAATTGTAAGAAAAGTAGGACTTCTAAGTATTGTTAATGCCATACTTCATCATCTGTTTAAATGTAATCTTCAGATGAATCGCTATTTAGTTTTCTTTTTATCTCTTCTAATTTACTTTGGGCAATAGGACAACCACGCGTTTTTATGTTCAATTTAATGGTTTTGCCTACAATTAAACCTATAATAAAAGCAATAGCGTAAAATAAGACTTGTTTGTAGTTCATGTCTTATGAAATTAAAAAAAGATTAGCTTAAGGTTTAACTAGAAATAGTTACGTAGTGTTTAATCAGATTGTAGAATCCGTCAGCCATTAGAGCAAATCCTATGGATTCGGCTATGAAATACCTTCCTAAGTATACTGCTAATAGGAAACCTACTATTATGGACACATAAGCAGGGAAGTTATTTAGGAATGATTTGTTAATGAAATAAAGTATAACACCGGCGATAATAGCACCGAAAACTTCATCTGCTCCTTCAGCACCGTTAAATAGGATAGCAGAGGGGTTTAATTTTGGAACAGATACGTATAGACCCATTTAGGTCACCTTCATGAGGAAGATGTAAGTTTATTTATGTCCTCTTCCATTAGTCTTGATACTCCTAATGCTAATAGACCTAACCCTACATCTTGTAAAGTACCGGTTGTGAATAACGTTAATGCTACACCAATACCTAATACAACAAACTTGTTAGTTGTTATGCTTCTTAGCATGTAGTAAACAAATGCGGTAATTATGGCAAACACTATCATACCCATAGGGCTTACAGTGTATACGTTTGCGTTTGCAGGTGTTTCAACTGCTAAAGCCATGGATTACCACCTTATGGAGTGTATTTAAGAGCAGAAGTCATTATTCCGTTTATCTTATCAATAACTCTTGTTGAAGATGGGGCATAATTCTGTAACATAGTTAAACCAGTGTCTAAGTTCTTTGACTTTAACAAACTTGGAATCTGTTCTCTGTATGCTTTTCCTGCTTTAATCATGGCTAAATCAGTATTAACTAATCTTCCATAATTGGTCTTACTTACAACATTATTTATGAAGGCTTTATAGTTAGCAGGGTTAGTTTTCTTAACAGACTCTAAGAAACCGTATGGGTCAGCCATGAACCTAATGTATTCATCATAATCGGTGTTCTTAAATTCATCTAACCATTTTCTCAATGAGTCTGGTCTGTATTCACCTATTGGGGTACCCTCTAGTGACATTTCTTGTTGTACCCAAGAATTATACAGATTTGCTCCTTCTAAAATACCACTTACGTAATTTGAAGCTCCTGTTAGGATACCCGTTATGTAGTTTAGTGTGGCGTCTGGATTAACTTGAACTACATCTTTTTTAGATTTCTTATGTCTCTTAGCCATTATCTATCACCTTATTTAGCTTAAAACCTCTACAGGTATTTCCTTAATAGCCCCTTTTTCTTTAATTTCGGTTTCTGGTAAGTTTACAGAAACCATAGAAGGAGCAGGGGCTTGTACAGGCATAGGAGCAGTGAATTGAGTAATGTTTCTTATCATGTCTCCTACAATTGGTACACTTAACTCATCTTTAAGTAATTGTACTTTCTCTTCTAGAGGTACTTTATTAAGTGTACCTTCATAATCCTTGGAAGCTTGTGACACTTTTACACCTACTAACATAGACCTTACATAGTTCTCTTCTGGTGAAGTTCTCTCTGGTAACCTTAACCCGTTTAGGTAAGTGCTTTCAAAACTAATCCATTCATTAAACTTGTAACTATTAAGGACTGAATTAATTTGCCATTTTGGAGTATTTGTTATTGCTCTGAAAATCCATTTACCAGTCCAATTAGAGGGGAATACTAAACCTTTAGTCTTGTGTCCACCTTCTTTGTGAGCCATTACCTATCACCTTACATACCTTTAAATACTTATGGAGTAGTTGTTACAGTCTCTTTAAAGGTAGTTTGAGGTAAATAAACTGGTGTTTTCGTGTTCATAAAATCATAGTATAAAGCAAATCCTAGTATTAGTACTGCAAATAGTACTACACTTGATAGACTTGAAGCGTTATTTAGGTATCCTGTAGTACTTAAAACTAATAATAAAGCACCTATTCCTAATACTGCTATGAATGTAGTTTGAGACACACCCATTTGTATCATCTTACTAAGGCTTTTATAAACTCAATACCTCCAGTCTTTGAAAGTAAATAGAAGAAACTTACCATGTTTATGAATAATGAAATGAAGATAAAGAGGTTTGGGTACTTAAAGGAAAGAAAATAAAGAATCAGAGTGGCGAAAAAAGCAAAAAGACTTAATGTAATAAACATACCTCCTCACTTAGAGATTTATCCTCATTCTAGTAACTGGTGAAATTTCTACTTCACTTTTGGGTTTATACATGAAAATGTTAGTGAGAATACGGTAAGCTATTTGTGTAATTATTTGGTCATCTAAAGCATAGTTTGGTTGTGGTTGAGGGTATGTAATGTAAGGATAATAATAGTAAACAGTTTCCTCTTGTGGTGGTACACCTAAGTAAGCACTACGTTTGAAGGGATTCCTTAGCATACCTTAATTTTTCTTTTATACGGCTTACAAGTTCTTGAGCGGTTGTTTCATCATAAACAACAAGGTTACCGTGTCCACGTATAATGTACTTCTTATCTGCTAAATTATAAAACATAGACTTTCTTAACTTTTTTACACCAAGAAGTCTCTTAATTTCCTTATCATGTCTAAATGCTTTGAATAAAAGAATAGGTCTTGCACTTCTAACTTCTTCTAAAATCAATTTGGTTAAATCAAGTCTCATGAATGAAAGTAAGATAGAAAAAATAAAAAGCTATGGTGAGAGTATTAATGATTTGTATTCATTACCCATTTTATAAGTAACTTCTATAGAGTGGTTAAGTGGTGATAAACAGAGGTCAAAAGGATAGAGAAAAAGAGATACTCTAATGTGATTACATTTAGAAGACTTCTTAATAGAGGTAAAAGAAAAACCGGGTTGGCTTAAAACTAAACCTGTAGAATCTATAGTAAATTCATCACTATCTATACATAGAGGTATCATTCCTAAACTTGTAATTACCCTAACTATCTTTCTACAGAAAAAAGGCATACCTTATTGATGTTATTTAGCTTGAGCTTTGTCTTCATTCTTTTTTTCAGACCTTTCTATAGCGTCTTCAGTTTTAGAGATAGAATGAATTCCTATCATAGAAGTTACTGCAGTCTGATGAGCGTCAGCAATTAATTTAAGGACATCTTGTTTTTCTCTCCTATCCATGTATCTATTATAGGCTTCATAACCAGTGAAAGCCATAGCCATGCCTACTATTGCATAGAGGAAGTTTTGGAATAGGGTTATGAATTCTGACATTTGGGTCACCTTACTAGGGTTTATAAGTTTTGGAAGATGTTATAAGGGTTTCCAGAGGAAGTATACAGTTTAACGTAAAGAGCAGTCATTACTATTAAGGCAATTAATGCTACTATACTGAAGAAATAAGGGTTCATGAACTAACACCATAACTACAACCAGGGTCTGGTATTAAAAGAGGTTGTGAAGTACTAATTTTATTATTAATAATGTCTAACGCTCCTATAATTACTTCACCAATACCAAATACCATAGCACTCTTAAAACGGTTTGTATTACTTGTTGATAAACTTAACATTAAGACAAAGAAGATAATAATTATGCCACCTAAAAATCTTCCGTAATAACTTTTAAGATTAAAAGACTTTATGATAAGGTATGATAAAGCGTTAGCTAAAACGAGTATGGCAATACCAATACCTAAATTTACTATACCACCTTCTGTAAATTCACCTGCTATAGTTCCCTCCTCAATTGGTAAGTATTGGGCTAACATTTGTATCACCTTATTAAGCTAAATTAGGGTCTAACCACGCTAAACTACTGTTAGTCTCTGCTATGTAGTCACCTATACCTATTACCAATTCAATAATTGATAACACTAAAGCAAATGGACTATTGAAAATTACAGCTAACAGAAACATAACGCCTGCTTGGGCTAAACGGGCATCTTGACATACATTTAGGTTGAAGTATTTTAAAAGCGAATACACAAAACCAGAGGTAACTATAAGAAGAAGGATAGCTTCAAAAGCGTCTATTGTATCAACACTTATACCAAACATACCTTATCTACCCTAAAATAGCTAATAAACCTAGAATGTAATCGTAATAATCCTTTATTGATTTAGTGTTTGTTATAACTAAAGGTTGTGGTTTAAACCTAGAGACTAATACGGGTTCATAGTATTCAACATTTTCAGTTAAAGGGGCATAACGATAAAATAGGTTGTAATCGGTGAAAGGAGCAGTTTTTTCTTTAATGTTGATTAGTCTATAAGTTAGAGGTGAGTAGTCTGTAAAAAATGACCTATAAGTAGAAGGGGCATAATCAGAATGGAAAGACTGGTATGTTTCTGGTGAATAATCATAGGATAAATTACTTGAGGTAGAAGGTGAATAGTTATAATACCCTTTACTAATTCCATACGCCTTAGTAACTCTTACGGGAGCGTATTTTTGGTTATTATTTACCGAAAAATACCGCGATGTAGAAGGAGCGAAAGTGGTACTATTAACAAGTTTTCTTTTGTTTTTTCTAATAATTATAGGTGAATAAACAAACCTAGACATTATTCTAACACCTTATCCATTAAATAATTCATAAGGTTGAAGTATGTTTGAGAAACTAATAGAGGTTTAGGCTTTGCGTTAATTTCAAAATCTGTAATAGGCTTTATCCTAATACTTGATTCTGGAGCGTATTGTTCTACATTAGTTTCGGGAATACCGATAGTAAGGTTTTCAAATACTGGATAAGACTCTTGTATCACTTGGGGGTTATAATCCAAGAATCTCTTATTTTTTGGGGCGTAATCTTCTCCATAAACTTGAATTAATGAAGGTTCATAGTCATAATCTCCTATGTAACTGTAGAAGTCTTGAGGACTTACTATACTCCTCTGTTTGTATGCAAATCTTGGTTTATAGATAGACTTATGTTTAATACCAAATTTAGGTTTGTAAACAGCTTTTCTTCTAAGAGCAGTTTTGGGTTTGAAAATAGATTTTTGTTCAACTTTAGAATAACGCGTATCTGAAAGTAGAGGTTCAAAAAGATACTTTAACCTATTCTTAATAACTTCAGAGAACATAGGCGAATAATTATACCTAAAAGATTCATCTAATGTATAATCTACTATGTCTGTAGGACTATTAACAGACTGAATAGGTATAAGTCTAGGGTATTCTACAACTTTCTTTTTCTCAACGGGTTCTACTTTAATTTCTTCTTTAACTTTAGGTCTTGTTAACGCTTCATACGCCTTAGTTATTTCATTTCGTGGTATTGAAATAATTTGACCATTAATTGGTATCGGTGCAGTGGTTAATTCGGGATTTTCTTCAAGAAATTTGTATGCTTTTATTACTTGTTGAGGTGAAAGCGTAATTTCTTGCCCATTAACGTTAAACTTGAAAACTTCTTGTTCAATCGTATTTTGTAAAGCCATTACTATCACCTTACGAAACTATAAATCCTAGTCTATTCTTACCTTCTAATGAACCTGTACAACTGATAGAAAAGCTTAACAAGATACTCAAAACTAATCTCTATAGTTTTCCCTAAACCTTTAGTTATGTTCTTGAATAAGAACATGAAGAATTTATACGCATAATTAATTAAAGTGATAATCAATTTAGAGAATACGTTACCCAAACCTACAAACTGCATAACTGCTCACCTCTTAAACAAGTGTTCTATGTGGTCTAGGAAAGCTTCTACATACCTTAATGTGTCAAAAAGGAATTTAATAAACCCTTTAACTGTAGTTTTGACAAAAAAGACTATAGTGTTTATAGTAATTTTAATAAAAACACTAAGTAAGTCACTGAATAAATTTCCAAGACCTAGAAACTCCATAGTCCTCTACTTATAAATCTACATAAAGGTGTTAGTATCATTCTCTTCTTCCTCTTGTTCAACAGAAACACTAATACTTTGTATCATTCGGTCTATTGCATTCTCTAACCTAATAACTTCAAAGAGTGTGAAAAGTGTAGAAGCTAAATTAAACCCTATAATAGCATAAAGTGTTTCCATACCTTAGAAATACAAAAAAATCTACCTTAGTTTCAACCTTACTGTTTCAATGCATTGATTTTGCTCATTACATTCGATTACTACCATTTGGTTACCTTGACAAAGAAGATAAATTAAAAAATAATGGTTTATCTCATACTTTCTTTCTATCTTACAATTCCTCAAAAAAAGGTGAAGAGGCTTTAGTTTTGTCATAACCCTAACATGTCCTTAAATTCTTTAATACGATTTTCCATTTTAAACTCATTTACAAACAAGTTACGGGCATTTTGAGCGTATGTCATGTATTCGTCATCTAACATTCTGTATGCTTCACCGATAACATCAAGAAAGTATGTAGGGTCTATTTCATAAAACCAGAAATTCTTAACACCTTTAATACCCACATAGGAATAATCAACCGGTAAACCTTGACCGGTACCTAACCACATAAATTCATGAGCGTATAAGTAAACTGTAGGTGTACCGAATGCAAACGCTTCTATTAAAGGTAAATGAGGTGTTTCCGCGTGAGACATAGCTAAATAAAACTTAGTATTCTTGTATAGTTTGTATAACTCATCATCTGGTATGTCTGTTAATGATTTGCCGAAACAGTAATTTTTACAGACCCTTATACTCTTGAAACCCCAAACCTCTGTAAGGAAATTCCAGAAGTGACCCTTTCTATCAAAATCCGTTTCATTAATGCCTACAGTAATAAAATCATAAGGTCTCTCACTCTTTTTAAGTATTTCACCAGAAGGATTAGGGTCTGGTATAAAGTGAGGTTTGTATTGAATTTGAATACCGAAACTCTCAAAATTTCCTTGATTAAACTTGGAAACTGTATAAATCTTGTACCCTTTACTAAGAAGCTCACCTATTTTTAGATAAGGAATGGTGTATAATGCTGAATCACTCATAAAGAGTGTTGTATCTGGACTTAGATTATACATTTGAATAAGTTTAGGTATAACATTAAAGGTACAGTAAACTAAAACTTTTTCACCATTAATTTTTTGCTTCTGAACATGACCAGATGTAATAACTTCACTTGTAATACCTTCTCTTTCTAAAACTTTCTGTTGTCTCTTAGCTAACCTATCGTATGACCCGTTTTGAGTAGTAGTTAAAATTGAAAGGTCTAGTTTATTCACATGTAGCCACCTGGTCTAGAAGTAAAACTTCCCGTATCATTTACAGAGAAAAACATAGGTATGTCCATGAACTCAATAGGTTGTTTTGTATTTACGTTATAAAATTCAACCTTGTATGGTATGTTAAAATAGTGTAGTAATCTTAGATAAGATGTTATTACATTATTTATTTTTTCGGTAAGCCCATTAAGACCCATAGCCAATTTTATCACACCATCTTTATTTGAAAAAATTATAACATACTCAAAACCACCTTTTCGGGCTAACTCAATTACTTCATCTGTAGAGACCATGAGTAAAAAAATGAGAAAGAACATAAAAGGTTCTCTTTATCATGTACCTTTTTTTGATTTAAGAATTACTCTCTCTTATGCCAAAAGGTAGTTTGATTCCGCGTGACGTAAAAAAGAAAGTAGGAATGTTTGAAAAATTTATGCCTGCAGACTTAGTTAATCAATTCAAAATACTAAGTGAAGCAGAAAGAAGTTTCGTAATTCCGGTAAAAGTAGAGGAGAACGGTGAAGTAAAATACCTTATAATAGCCGGAATGTTACTTAATGATAAAGTACCAGTACAAGTTAATTATGATGAAGAAGACTTAGATTTGTTAAGGTATGCCTTAGAAAAAGCAGAAATGGCGTTAGCAAAAACAAAAACACAAGAAAATAACACTTCAGAACAAAAACAAGATGGTGAAGCATGAGTGAAAGGTTAAAGAAGACATTTACAGATGAGGAACTTAAATTTATAGAGGAGTTAGCCAAACAGAAAGGATTAAAACCGATTGATGTGGTTTACCAGTTAGCCCGTGAAATGATAGCTACTTACCAATTAAAGTATGTTAGTGGACAACAAGTATTAGCTATGTTAGACCTTCTCTCTATTAAGTTACCACAATGGTTTGCTTTACAGCTTAACCTAATAGGTCAAAGTTCACTACAAGTCACAACACTAAGTAAGCAATTAGCCTCTATGAACCAACCAAGTTTGATAGACAAGATAATAGACTTATTAAAAACACCGGAAGTCTCACGCATTTTCTCTTCATTCTCACCATTCCTAAGTCTATTTCTAGGTAACAAAAGTAATGAAGAAACTGTAGAAGATAGTAGTAATAAAAACAATAATAATGGTAATGAGGGTGAGTGGTTGTGAAATTGTATAAGTTTGGGGAGTATACAATAAAGGTATTAGAAACTGAAGAAGAAGTTAGTAAAACACCTCTTGAAGGGTTTAGGTCATTATGCCCTAACAAAATAGGAAAACCTTTAGCTATAGAAGTGATAGGAGAAGGTATAAAAAAGTGTCAAAAGAAATGGGCTTTTTGTCATTTAATTAATAGTATTAACAACCTCTATAAGATTATTTTGGAGGAGGTGAAATAAACATGGATAATAAATGTTTAGAAATCCTTCAAAAAATAGATGAATGCCTAAAAGACCCCGATTTCCAAATAGTCATTATTATGAAGTTCATGAGGTCTTTAGCCCCTATGTTACAATCTTTTGTTAAAGAAGGTGAAGAAGGTGGCAAAGGAGAATGAAGTATGTGAACCACCATACCTTATCAATAAAGAGACTGGTGAAGTTATAGACTTATGTATAGAAGCTAATGAGACAACACAAGACAAAGAACTAGAACATTACTCAATAACTCCACCTGTACCGTATGTACCAGAGAGAATAAGAGAAAACATGAAAAAGTATAACAAATGGTTAAAGGGAAAAGAAAAGTTCATAGACCTTATGCATAAGTTTAGCAAAAAGATTAAATACATAAAGAGTCTACAAGATAATGAATAACTATGTCCCAAGAATTAATCTTAATTTCGGGTAAAGAACTCAAAGACCTAATCACTCAAGGTAATACTAATTTTTTATACATGAATGGATACAAGTATTTCTTCTCAAGTGTTGATTTAGAGAAACTAGAAGATAGTAAGACTTATCAATTATCACAAAAATAC
>Ga0105111_1000114_pt1 | contig 9831 bp, 10 predicted proteins | sample BED_Slide_host_7_FD_79140 | JGI IMG/M metagenome (GOLD analysis project Ga0105111, IMG submission 79140) | Extremophilic microbial mat communities from Yellowstone National Park, USA - BED_Slide_host_7_15 | ecosystem: Environmental > Aquatic > Thermal springs > Hot (42-90C) > Microbial mats ...
GAAATAATAAGAGTATACTATGATTGATCGTTTTGGTAGACCTATTGAAGACCTAAGGATTACATTGACTCATGTCTGCAATTTCAAATGCTTCTTCTGCCATATGGAAGGTGAAGGGGACTCTTTCTATGGAGTTTCCAGACAAGGGATAGTTAATGTGGCTAAGGTTTCAAGGGAGTTTGGAGTTAGGACAATAAAACTCACGGGCGGAGAACCAACGTTAAGGAGAGATTTGTTTGAAATAATTGGAGATCTTTCCTCCCTAGGATTCGAAGTTTCAATGACTACTAACGGCTTTCTTCTAAGTGATTTAGCTGGCAAATTAAAAGAAGCTGGACTTTCCAGGGTAAATGTAAGTCTTCACGGTTCAGATCGTAATTCCTTCAAATCTATTACTGGCGTAGACGGATTTAGCAAGGTATTAGATGGAATAAGAAATGCAATTTCCGTCGGACTTAAGCCAGTGAAGGTAAACATTGTAGTTACGAAAAGGAATCTAGCTAACGTTGAAGCTACAATCTCTTTAGTTGACTCCTTAGGCGTTGATGAAATTCATCTAATTGAAATGCACCCAGTTGGACTAGGGAAGAACGCTTTTGATAGTCACGTTTTCCTTTACGATTTAGAATCTAAGTTGCAGAAAATTTCTATCAAAAAAGAAATAAGGTCTAAGCACATGAGACCTAGATATGTTATGCCGTCAGGCATGGTAATAGAGGTAGTTAAACCCTATGCTAATCCATTGTTCTGTGCAGGCTGTAACAGGATAAGGCTCACATCTGATGGTAAATTGAAGACATGCCTTTATAGAGAAGATCGCACAATAGATATTTCAAATATACTAGATAAAGGCGATATTGCAGAACCGATGATAAGGTCAGCATTTGAAATTGCGATAGCTATTAGAGAGCCTAACTTTAAGTATAAACTATGAAAAGGCTTCAGAAACTTGAGGAGATAAGAGAAAGAAGCGGTTCAGAATGCGTAATTATAACTGCTGAACCTAATCTCTATTATTACGTTAACTTTGAGGGTGCAGGTTCTCTGGTTTTATGTGACGGCAGATCTACGTTAGTTGTTCCAGAACTTGAGAGGAACAGAGCTATGGAAGTTGGGTTGGAGGTCGTAAGTTACTTTCCTTTCAAAATAACTGAAAATACATTTGAAGGTTCAATGCTTTCCGTTTTTCAGAAGCTTCTAGACGGTCATAAGAAAATTGGTATTGATATGAACTGGCTTAACTCTACAACGTTTCTTCAGCTCAAGAATCTATTATCAGATTTAATTGATGTGTCGGATCTAGTTTTAGAGCAAAGGTCCGTAAAGGATGATATGGAGATTTCAATGATAAAGGAAGCTGGCAAAATCACTTCATCTGCAATGAAGGTAGGAATGGAAAAAGTTCTCTCAGGTAATGTGTCCGAAAAACAAGTTGCAGGTTATATAGACATGACAATGAAAGAAGAAGGTGCAGAAGACTACGCGTTTCCCTCCATAGTGGCATTTGCTGAAAACTCATCCAAGCCTCATCACATACCTTCTGATAAGGTATTTGAGAAGGGAATGCCAGCTGTAGTGGATATAGGGGCTAAATATAATGGATATTGCTTTGACAGTACTAGGACATTCATACCTTCCCCAAAGGAAGAAGTCAGGAAAATCTATGAGATTGTATTACAATCTCAGCTTGAAGCAATAGACCAAGTTAGGGACGGTGCAAAAGCCTCAGAGGTAGACATGACAGCTAGAAAAGTTATAGAGAGATCAGGATACGGAAAGTATTTCATTCACTCCACTGGACATGGAGTTGGCATTGAAGTCCACGAGAAACCTTACGTGTCTTTCACATCGAGGGATATTCTCAAAGAGAATATGATAGTGACAGTTGAACCTGGAATATATATACCTAATAAGTTCGGGATTAGAATCGAGGACACTATCCTAGTAACTAAGGGCAAACCCGAGGTGCTAGAAACTTCCTACAAGCTTCTATAATCTATAGAGGCATTAAAAATGCTAGTTAGACCCTTTGTAAAAAAGTATTAATTTTAAGGAAGCAGATAGTAGGTTACAATGGAGAAAATAGGCTATAAAGAGAAAGCTATAGAGGAAATATCTAGGCACGTTAAGGAAATCTTAGAGCTTCTAGGAGAAGATACGAACAGGGAGGGTTTAAGGGAAACTCCGGCTAGAGTTGCCAAAGCTCTGTATGAGATGACGTCAGGTTTAAGGACAGATCCTCCCGAGATAAAGGTATTCAAGCTTTCAGAGGGAGAGGAAGAAGGCGAATATGAAGAGGACCAACTTATAGTTGCAAAGGATATAGGTTTCTCCTCTCTATGTGAACATCACCTTCTTCCCTTTATAGGCAAAATACACGTAGCATATGTAGTAGGAAAGGGTGGAAGAGTAGCAGGTTTCAGCAAAATAATAAGAATAACCAATTATTACGCTTCTAGACCTCAAATACAAGAAAGGCTTGTATCGCAAATAGCAGATGCATTGATGAATAGCGAAGTTGAACCTAAGGGAGTCCTTGTTGTAGGAAGCGGAATGCATATGTGCTCTTTCGTGAGAGGTGTTAAGGACAGGGAAGCTAATTTGGTTTCAATAGCTACAAGGGGAGTTTTGAAAACAAACCGCTCGTTGAGGAATCAAGCCATGAGGCTTATAGAATCGTCTACGAAGCAAAACTTATTATAGGCATTTTTGAAGATTTTCTATAATATATGTCAAGTAAGCATCTAATCCTTTCTTTGTTAAAGGAGAACGGAGGTAGCTTACCTCAATCTGAACTTAGAGAACTTACTAAGCTATCTAAAAGTAGATTATCAGAGATTCTCTCAGAGCTTGAAAAGGAAGGGTTAATAACAAGACAACGTATAATGGGTAAGAATCTAAACGTTTCCTTGAATAATTCCCTAAAAATAGGGATAATCGAGGCTGCAGAATATCCTTTTATCATTCCCTTTTACAAGATGGTCAAAAATGCAGGCTTTAACACTGAGTTGAGAGTTTACAGCGATGGAGTTAGCTTAACTAGAGATTTGGTCTTGGGCAAGTTAGATGTAGGTATGTCGCCTGTAGTCACTCAATTATTTTTTAAAAATATTTTCAATAATATAGAAATAATAGCTGGAGGAGCTAAAGGAGGAGGGGGAATAGTGGGAGAACACTGTGGTAAGGTCGGATCAACCTTTATGTCTAGCATGGAAGCATGGGCTTTGGACTACTGTGAAGAAGCAGATATAGTACACGTTAAAGGTCCTAAGGATCTCATGAGGAAATTAGAAAGAAAGGAAGTAAATTCCATAGCAATTTGGGAACCTTATCTCACTAGTTTAAGGAACACTGGGTTTAAAGTAGAATACTTTGACCATGAGCATTGTTGTACATTGGCTGTCAGGAAGGGCATAAATGAGGAAAAAATTAAAATGATTTATGAGGAATCATTTTCATCGTTTTTATCATCGAAGGAGAGATGGTTGAGGGACTACGCTTACTTCCTAAATTTTGATTATTCAATTTTAAGTCAAGCTGTCGTAAACTATGAATTTGAAAGTTACCTTGACAATAAGGACATGGAAAAGACGAGGAAGGTTTCGATTTCGTTTAAAGATAGCTGAAAAATCTATAATCTCATTTTTTAATTAAAGGAAAGGTAGGAAAAAGCTTCTATGAATCTAGATAGTAATACAGTTCCATAGGATGAGGATACATTTGTAGTGTTTTAGCTTCCTGTCTCTTTAGGTCGATGTAAGTGTCGATAATTGAATTACTGAACACGGGCTTGAGAAACTCCTTGTCACTTTCTAATTCGTCTAAGGCTTCATCTAGGCTTCTTGGCAGTTCCCTTATTCCTTTCTCTCTTCTTTTCTCAGGGGTTAGGTGATATATGTTCTCGTCTACAGGATCTCCTGGGTCCATCTTTTTGTTTACTCCATCTAATGCTGCCATTAGGACTGCTGAGAATAACAAGTAAGGATTAGTTGATGGATCTGGGGCTCTATACTCTATCCTTTTAGCTTTCTCGATACCCCTGAAGTAAGATGGTACTCTTATTATTGCACTTCTGTTACCCCTGCTCCACGCTGTGTAGACAGGAGCCTCAAAGCCAGGGACTAGTCTCCTGTAGCTGTTAACTGAGGGGGATGCTATAGCAGAAAGTGCCCTAGCATGATGCAATATTCCTCCAATTACATATCTTCCAGTCTGGCTTATTTCAGCATAATCGTCATTTGGATCGAACATTAAGTTCTTACCATCTTTGCTCCATAAGCTAAAGTGTGTGTGCATTCCTGTTCCGTTGTCTCCGTAGATTGGTTTTGGCATGAATGTTGCGGTAAGCCCATGCTTTGCAGCTACATTCTTAGTGACGTACTTTAGAGTCTGAACTTTATCTGCAGTCTCAGTGAGGGTAGAGAATCTGAAGTCTATCTCTCCTTGTCCTGCAGTAGCAACCTCATGATGAGTAGCCTCGATTATAAACCCAAAATATTTAACTAGTGTATCTACTATTTCTACTCTAACGTCCATTAACTTGTCAACTGGAGGAGCTGGATAATAGCCCTCTTTATATCTAATTACGAAGGAACCGCTCCCTTCCCATGGAGATTCTCTTGCATGGATCTTATATCCAGTGCCTGACTGCGGAGTAGCAACATCTAGATCCACTTTGTCAAACAGGAAAAACTCCAGCTCAGGACCAAAGAAAGATTTGTATCCACCCTCTTCTTGGAACTTCTCTGCCGTATTAGCTACACCTCTAGGATCCCTTTCAAATCTTCCCTTTCCTCCTCCCCAATATACATCAGTCAGTATCCTCATGACCCCAGCGGACCACGGAACCAACGACGCAGTATCAGCTATCGGCATTAGAACCATATCGCTTTCAAATATCTCTGTGAAACCCCTTATACTGCTTCCGTCCAGTTTACCGAAACCGTTCTTAAAGCTCTCTAGCTCTACGTCAGTAGAAGGTATTGTTATGTGATGTAACCTACCTGGTAAATCGGTGAATTGTAGATCTACCCAGCCAAGGTTATTTTCCTTTATTAACTTTATGACATCTTCTGGTGACTTTGGCATGATCGCCATTACTGATAAAGAGTATAAAAATCTTCATTATTATTTGACTTAACAATTTACAGTTTCTTATGCATAGATTCAGGTCAATGTTTGAAAATTTTTGAAAATGATCTTAAAACTAATATTCTCTTTTCAGTTTGCCGTTCATCATTATGTAATGATGATCAGTCATTTTCACGTCAGAAAGATCCTGTGTTATAAATATTAACTGGATAGAGTTAGCTTTACACAGTTTTAGATAAGTTTCCATGAAAGATGACTTGTCATTAATGTTAGAGAATCCTTCATCGACTATTAAGATGTCGGGTTTTCCCAGCAACGCAGTTGCAAGAGATATCCTTTCCTTGTTTCCTAGGCTTAAGTCTTCTACTTTCTTGTTAGTTTGTACCTTAAGTTCATTTATTACAGTCTCGATATCTAACTTGTTTCCTCTCTTAATTCCCTTCCTATAGCCCCACCTTAGGTGGTCTTCTGCCTTTAAGTTCCCTATATATGTTGAAGGAGTAACTAGTATAACTCCCCTTTCGCCTATCTTTTTACTTGTAACATCTATACCGTTTATTATAATGTAGCCTTCGTCTTCCTTCAAGGAGCCATTTATTATTTTTGCAAGGCTGGACTTTCCGCTTCCGTTTTCTCCAGTAATAGCTATAGTCCCCTCATCATCTATCGAAGAGTCCAAGAAGAATTCTCTTAACCTTTTCTTTACGTTTGCCCTTATCATTGCAGATATTTAGAAACAGCTTTCTCTAAAGTTTCTTCATCAATTGCACCTACAAGGGTATCCTCCAGATTTCCGTTAACGAAGATTAATGTAGTAGGAATGTTCATTATATTATATTTATCTGCTGTTTTGTTGTTCTCATCCACGTTCACCCTTCCGAAAAATGCCTTATCCTTATACTTTGAAGCTACCTTGTTGAAGACAGGTTCATACAAGTGGCAAGGGGCACACCAAGTGGCCCAAAAGTCTAGTACTACTACCTTATTTTTGGCCAAGATCTCGTCTATATTTTCATCCTCTACTGCCTGAATTTGGGAACGGTCATCCTTTATTAACTTAGCCATCTCGGACAACCTCTCTGATATTTGCTTAACTAAATCATCGATCTCTGCCATGATTTTAACCTTCTATGTATACTCTCTTTAACCTCTTATAAAACGCTACCTTGCTGTTAACGTAATCAAGTAATTCCTTCTCTGTTATGCTTCCATTTACCTTAACTAAAGCGACCGGCTGCTGACCGAGATTTCCAGCATCTTCACCTTTGACTACAGCACTAATCACCTTATGGTGCGAAAGAAGAATTTCCTCTAAGTCGCGAGGAAATATGGGATATCCCTTATATTTCAACATTCTCTTCCTCACTCCCTTAAAGTACAGAAGTCCCTTCTCGTCAAATGAAACTAAATCGCCTGTTTTAAGCCACTCTCCATGAAAAACCTTTTCCGTTTCCTTTTCGTCGCTATAGCCTAACATTAGCCAAGGAGACTTAACCCATAATTCCCCAGTCTCGTTTGCCTTGGCATCTGTGCCGTCGTCCTTGACTACCCTTATATCCACGTTAGGTAAGGGCTTTCCTATGGAAATGACGTCAGAGAACTCCTTAGGTTGAAAGGTAAGAACCAAGCCTTCCGTGAAGCCGTACTGCTGTACAATGTCTTTTCCGTATTTTTCCTTAAATCCCTTTACAGTATTAGGGAAGAGAGGCGCCGCTGTACTGACGCATAGTTCCAGACTCTTGAGCTCCACGTTAGAAGAGTTAAATGCGTCATAAACCATAGGAACTGTAGCCAAGTAATTTAGATTGTATTTGGATATAGCACTTGAAGCTTCCTCTACAGAGAACTTCTTCATTACGTACATTTTACCCCCAGCTTCGAGGGTAACTCCGAGAACACTGTTTCCAAGAACGTGCGCTATGGGTACAGTAAGTATGGAGTTAACCTCTTTCAGGCCTATTGCCGACAGCAGTGACTTAGCATTAAGACTGAGTCTTTGCGCACTATGTTTGACCTGCATTGTCTTCCCAGCTATTCCTGCATAATAATATACTATTCCGGTTTCGTCATCTGTATATGAATAAGGTTTGGAGAAAGTTCCAGATGAATTAACATCAGTAATCACTTTATATCCTTTCATGAATTCTTTCTCCCTTTGAAGTATCTCCTCATCCGTGAATACTATATCTGGTGCTGAATCCTCCAGTATAAACCTCAAATCCTCAGCTGATGTAAGAGGGTCTATGGCTACTATCTTAGCACCAGCCCAGAACGATGCCAGATAATATAACACAGACTTAATTGAATTTCCCATGATATGTGCAACTGTGTCACCTGGCGATAACACTGATGCTATTTTTGAGACCTCTTCTCTTGTTTTCTCAAATGTTAGTGAGGCTTCCGAACTTACAAGAAAAATTGAGGATGGTTTCTGCCTATACCATTTTTCTAAAGTATCTCCGTAACTCAAATCTATCACGATACCCTTTAATCTTAGCCTATTATTTTTTGGTAATGATTGAAGTTCAGGGGATCTCAAGGATTCATATTACGCTTATAAATATGGATGGAATTTTAGGTAGGATAGATGGAGGTATAGGCATTGCCTTAAAAAACCCTAAGATCGTTGTTAGAGTTGGGGGATGCCAGCCATTTCCTTTAGATCTTCCCTTTAAAGTTCCAGGCATATGCATAGATGAAGATTATCCAGAGCATGTAGGCTTAGGTCATACCACTCAATTCAAGCTCTCTCTAGCTAAACTGGCATCTGAATATAATCACATGAACTATTCAATAAAAGAGTTGGCAAGGTTAGTCAAGAGAGGTTCTACTTCAGGCGTTGGCATTTATACCTTTGAATACGGGGGATTAGTTCTAGATGGAGGTCATTCATTAAAAGTGAAAAAAGAGATGTTGCCTTCGGATTTCGCTGAATCCCCGCCGCCTTCCTTGTTGTTGCGAAGGAATTTTCCTTGGTTAGTTTATTTTAATATTCCGAAAGGTAAGAGGGTCTTCGGCAAAGAAGAATTGGAATTCTTCAGAAACGCAAAGGTGGAGGGCGTAGACATGCTTGCAAGGGTAATTTTAATGGAACTTCTGCCTTCGGTTGAGGAAAGGGATTTAGAGGGAGCGTTAGACTCTATACAGAGAATTCAGGACCTCGGTTTCAAAAAGCTTGAAGTGAATTTTCAAACCGATGAGGTTAAATCCTTGATGCGAGAAATGAAAAATCTAGGATTTCCAGCTGGACTATCTTCGTTCGGGCCTTTAGTTTATACCTTTGTCTCGTCGAGGAAAGAAGGAGAGGAACTAGTTGCACGTTTCGGAGGAAAGCTGACCGAACCTAATAATGAAGGGGCGAAGGTTAAATGGAGTATGACGACTTCGTAATGGAAGAATTGAGAAAGGTTTATGGTAATCAGCTTAACGAATTTCTTTCAGACATAACAAAACCTAACCCAAGGCTTTACGTGAGGGTGAACACAATTTTGGCAGATCCAGCAGAAGTAGCAGAAGAACTTGGTTTCACGAAAGATGAGGACTTTGAAGAGGCAATTTATACGCCAATTAAAGGTCCTTTCAAGGTCGAAATCAACGATGGAATAGTCATAGTGGATAAGAAAACCGCTGAAAGCGTCATGGTTGGGGCTGATGTGTTTAGACCAGGGGTCAAGAAAATCAAAGGTAAAACTGGGCAGAGAGTTACGGTTGTCAGTGAGCGTGGCGATCCCGTTGGAGAAGGAGAGCTGGTGAACTCGTATAACGTTGTAGTGAGAGTAGACAACTCATTATATTCTTCAGTCAAGATAGCTGAACTCTTACCTCTGAAGGAAGGTAAAATTTACGTTCAAGGTAAATCATCAATGTATGTAGCTAAGATTCTTGATCCTAGACCAGGTGAGTTAATAGTGGATATGAATGCAGCACCAGGGGGAAAGCTGACCCATATAGCCCAGCTTCAACCTAAAGCTAGGATTCTAGGATTTGATCATACCTCAAAGAAGGTAGATAAAATCAGGGAATTGTTATCCCGTATGAAATTGCCAGCTCAGGTTTTTGAAGCAGACTCGAGGTATCTTTACGAGGACTTTAACCTTAAAGACGTTGACAAGGTTATAATAGATCCGCCCTGTTCCGCTATGGGTCTAAGACCTAAGCTTTATGATAAGAAAACTGGAGAAGATCTAATAACTTTTTCAAGGTATCAAAAGCAATTCCTTAACTCAGCCTTCAAAGTATTAAAGAAAGGAGGTACTGTGGTATATTCTACATGTACAGTTACGGAGCTAGAAAATGAAAAAGTAATAGATGATCCAAGATTTGAGGTAGAATACCAAATAAGGTTCCACCCAATGCAAGGGATGACAGGCTTTTTTATAGCAAAGCTAGTAAAAAAATAACGATATGCCTTTAGAAGACTTCATGGGGAAATACCCTAGAATAAACGGAAAGGCTTACTTGCACCCAACCAGTTACGTAATAGGCGATGTCGAAATAGGTGAGATGAGCAGCGTTTGGCATTACGTCGTAATAAGGGGCGATAACGATTCAATTTCAATAGGATCTGGTTCTAACGTGCAGGAGAATTCGTCAATTCATACAGACCCTGGGTTTAAAGTTACAATAGGCGACAAAGTTACAATAGGTCACAACGCGGTGGTTCACGGTGCGTCGATAAGCTCTAACGTAATTGTTGGCATAGGATCGATTCTGCTTAACGGCTCTAAGGTAGGGGAATTC
>Ga0105111_1000125_pt1 | contig 9437 bp, 9 predicted proteins | sample BED_Slide_host_7_FD_79140 | JGI IMG/M metagenome (GOLD analysis project Ga0105111, IMG submission 79140) | Extremophilic microbial mat communities from Yellowstone National Park, USA - BED_Slide_host_7_15 | ecosystem: Environmental > Aquatic > Thermal springs > Hot (42-90C) > Microbial mats ...
CCTTGTAGGAGAAGCCCTTAAACATGTAGTTCAACATAGAATCCAGACAAGATGGTTGATTTGCTATAACCAAGTTTCCGTCCCAGAAATATTTTCTTGTAACAGAAATGGATAAACCTATTTGTCTTATCAAGTCCTTCCTCTCCTCATCGGTTAGGTAGTTCCAAAGTTTCATGTCGACAACGAACTTAGGGTATGCAGGAATAAAAATAGGATCTAAGTTGAATTCCCCTTTTTTGATTCCATATCTTACGCTAACTCCTTCCCTTTTAGGCGTGTATATTTCTATTCCTAGTTCGTTGTCGTAGAGCCTTCCAACGAAATTTCCTTCTTTTATGGTGAAACCGTTTACCAGGCAATTAATCATGATGCTGTGAAGGATGGAGTTACCATATCTCTTTATGCCCTTAATGAGCACGTTATCAACTCCGATTCTCTTCAAATAATCTGCCATGATCGGTGCTAGGCTCATGGATTATATTTACTTTTCACTTTAAAAAGAGCTATATTGAGTTTTCAAATTACACGTTGGTCTCTGTACCTTTTAGGAAAAGTTTGGATAGCTTTCTATTCCTCTAGTGATAAAAAGGAAATATTACATTACTGTTATAAAAAAGAAGACATGATACTACATAAAGTATAGCATGTATAAGATCTCTCCTTTCTTAAATGGAGGAGGTTAAAGAAAAAATCTAACCTTGTGTGAATGTCGAGAAATTATTGTGACCTCATTTTTCTTGTAATTTCAGACAGATCGGTCTTAGAGTCACCGCTTAGCTTTCTAGTGCTTTCAATTAAGTCTGCCCTCTTAGTCTGTTCTGCTGCCTCCTGAAGTGATTGTAGTATACGCGTTGACTCTGTATTTCCGTTCATCAACGATTGTTCGTACTCCCTTAAGAGTCTATAGTACTTGATTTCGGCTTGTACTCTGTCGTTAACAGATGCCATTACTTCTTGCTCGTCTCCTCTGTTGAATGTAATGAATTTAGTCACCTCCCTCTCTTTTCCATCAGCAGGCTCAATGTATTTAACTACGAATTTAGCGGTGTATGGATCTTTCCCAGGGGGAACTAAAATAGTCCCGTATACCGCTACCATGTTTTCGACTATAGGAATCCTAATTGGTGGATTGTAGTTAAGAGGAGTGAATTCTCTGGGTATATCAAGTTCCAAGTTGTAAGCTGCTGTGCTTCTAGATTTCTGACTCTCGAAGAACATAGGAAGGGAATTTGGATCCTCCACATGATAGAATAGTCCTCCGGTCATGTCAGCTAATGTCTTTAATATTTTCTCGTTGTAATCCCTTCCAACTCCTAAACAGATTAATTGAACATAGGGGGGAAATTGAAGTGCCTCGTAATCTTTAACCTTGGTCTTGTCAACCGGTTGTCCATCTGTTAATAGAATCACCTTAGTAGCCATGTTGTTCTGTGACGATATTCTTATGATTTCCCTTAACGCCTCGTGAAGCCTTGTTGTCCCCTCAAATTTTCTCTCAATCGTGATAGGTTGTCCCGTGGGTCCTTGATATATTATATGTGGATGATTTGCAAAGTACATTAATGTAACGAGGTTCCCTGGCGGCAAAGTTGCCAGGAGGTTCTGTGCAGCCTGCATTGCAGTATCTAGCTTGTTGTCGTTCTTCATGGAAGGACTGTTGTCCACCGCAATTATGAAGTGGGTATTAGTGAGCGTAACTGTAGACTCCGGTATTATATAAACTACAACGCCAGACTCTGTAGGTTTATTCACGTTAGCGACTGTGTAAGATTGAGTCAGTTTAACTGAAACTACCAATGCTGTTACCTAATATGTTGATGGACAGAAATTTTTAAGTATTTTGCGAGCTATTATACAAACATGATATGGAAATGTCCATTTTGCGGGAATGAAAATTTAGACGATGCTAATTTTTGTACAAGATGTGGAGCAAAGAAACCTGACTCTTTGACTCCATCTGCATCTATACCTGGAGCTCAAACAGCTCCTGAAAACGGAACCCAAACCCAAATGGCTCCCGAAACTCAGAGTCCAGAACAACCAACCTCACCTCAGCCAGAACAAGTCGTGGAGCAGGCTCAACCAGTGACGCAGGATACACCTCAAGAGTCAAGCCAGCCAGCCGAAGCAGTCATAAATGAGCCACCTACAGTTCCAACAAACGCAACCCAACAGGAGGTACAGCTTCAACAGCCATTGGAACAGAAGCAAGGCAGGTTCTATTTACAGTTCATAAACACTCCAAATCCACAATTTAACAAAACAAAGATACCTCTAGAGTTTGACGTATTTCCATCTATCTCATTGGGTAGAAGCCCTGAAAACGTGATAGTAATACCTGACCCAGAGGTCTCAAGGAAGCATGCAATTATCTCGTATGAAGGAGGAAAGCTCGAGATAGAGGATCTCAACAGTACCAATGGAACTTATATATATGATGGTAAGATGTTCCAGCCAGTGAAAGGTAAAGCAGAGATTGGTCCTAACTCCGTGTTGAAACTTGCCAACAACACTGTGATAAAAGTAGTGAAGGAGTAATGGAAGTGCTCCGTGCCCCCACAGAGGAGGAAGTTAAGGCATCTAAATTTCTATCCGAACACAAGGAAGAACAGGAACAAGCCTATAAAGCAATAAGGGACATAATTTCTAACAAAGAAACCTTGAATAAGATACTTGAAGACTCCAACTCTCTATTCAAGGAACAGCAAGCATATTTGGGGGAAATAAACACAGACAAGAAAATAGTGTTCGTAGGAGATACGCACGGTGCCTTCGATGTAACTCTTTATACCCTCATGAAATTCCTTCGGGATGATACTGTAGGTAAGATCGTATTCTTGGGAGATTACGTAGATAGGGGACCTGAAAGCTTAGAGAATTTAGTACTTATTTTAAGGGAGGCTTTAGCAGAGAAAGAGAAGGGAAATGGAGGAAAATTGGTAATATTGAGGGGAAATCACGAGAGTCCCATAACTAACTATCACTACGGTTTTGTAAACGAGTTATCTAAAAAGGTTCCCGAATATCCTTACGAGAGGTTTGTTGAGATGTTCTCCAACATGCCTTATGCAATTACAGTTAATGGGTACTTCTGCGTGCACGGAGGACTAGCGAAGGACATGAATAGCGATTCTTTGTCTCCTTTATTGAAAGATGTTAAGAACCTTAATTCCTTACCTAAGGGAGACCAAGAACCGTCAGATCCAGTGGCTATGCAATTGCTCTGGAACGATCCTAGAGACTGCATTGATGGTTTCCTTCCTAACGTAAGGGGGGAGGGCACTTTCTACTTTGGCAGGAACGTGATTGAAGATTTCCTTGCCTCAAATAATCTAAAGGGTATAATAAGGGCACATGAAGTAAAGGATGGATACTCCTGGGAAATGGATGGCAAAGTTATAACCGTTTTTTCTAGCAGGTATCACCAAATGTCAGCAGGTGTGTTAATAATGGACGAGAACAAAAGTTTCCACGTATTGAAAATTCTAGGTGAGAATGAATGACCCTATCTATGAGAGTAGAAACTAGCCATAAGTACTCTTTTTCATCTCCTTTGAGGTACATGTTCAAGGTAATGTTAGTACCAGAGAGAATGGGTACGGCCAGAGGTTTCCATTACATAGTCCTCTTGGATACAAGCGGATCTATGACTGGATACAAGATGGACGTAGCTAAACAAGGTGCTTCTGCTCTCCTCTCTAGAATACCTGAGGGGAACAAAGTTACTTTCATTACGTTCTCCGATAGCGTTAAGGTAATAAAGGAGGCTGTGGATCCGCAATCTGTCGAAGATCTTTCATCAATAACTGCATCAGGTCAAACGCCGCTCTACACTGCTCTGTTGAATGCAAACAAGATAGCTAGATCTCATGAGATGCCAAGCTACGTACTTTTACTGACCGATGGAAATCCAACCGATCAAACTAACACTGAAGTTTACTCAGCAATACAGTTCTTCAAAGACCTTCAAATAATAGCCTTTGGGATAGGAGATGACTACAACGAGGTCTTGTTGAAGACACTGGCAGATAAGACAAACGGTCTGTTCTATCATATATCCGATCCAAACGAGATAGCGGAGAAGCTTCCAAAGAAGGTAGTTACGAAGATAGCCGCAAAGAACGTTATAGTGGATTTGATCACTGAGGGTTCTGGAACCAAGCTCCTTAATTACTCGTCTCTTCCCGTTAAGGTGAACGCTGTAGAGAACGTTGTGAAGGTTCTAGGAGAAACCGAAATGCCCGCTAACTATAGCGGAACTTTCTTGACTGTGAAGGTTCAATACGAGGATCCAGCAACGGGTAAGCAAGAAGCCGTCATGACGCCTATCGAAGTTAAACCTGCAAAGGATCAGCAGACATTCATGGCCGGTGTAAACAACGACTTAATCTCTGAGTATCGTTATTACGAGCTCTTGAACAAGTATGCTAAGCAGATCCAAGGAGAGGAATTGGTAGAAGCTACGAGGACTTTAACACAGCTAAATCAGGTTGCACAACAGACCAGGAGAATAGAGCTAATCGAAACTACCAGGAGGCTATCGAACGAACTTGAAACTACAAAGAGGTTAGGTTCAACTGAGCAAACCAGGAGGTTATCAAAAGAGGTTACCAGTGAGGTTACCAGGAAGTTGAGAGAGGGGTAAAGGCCAAGAATCCACATCGATGATCTTTACCCTTACGTTATCCTTTACGAAATCTAGATTTTTCGCCTCTATTACGTCTCCTTTCTTCAGAGCTAGGCCGAAGCTACCCTTGAGGAACGATTCAATTTCCTCTAGACTCCACGTCAAAGTAGGCACGTCGTATACTGACATGATAGCCCTCAGCTTACCCTCCCTGAATCCTTTCATCTCTATGTGTCTTCCTCTAACTTGAATTTCTATTCTATTCATTCTCCTTAAGGATTCCATCTTTCCAATTCCCTTTACCTTTACGGCATATTTGTAGAAGGCATAAAACGAAGTCTTCCTTTCGTTGAAAGTTATTCTCCTAATCTCGTTCATTGAAGCGTCCATGCTCACAAAGGAAGGTAAATCTATTCCATTAAGCGGTTCTAACTGAGACACAACGTAATGTGTCTCAGGCGTTAATATGGAGGTTATATCATATCCTTGGAGCCTCATTGTAAGTATATAATTATCCCTCCCTTGATATAAATTTTTTTAAAATATTACCCTGTTACTCTGTTTCGAGAAATAAAAAATTTTTATGATGCACGGCGATAAAAAAGTTACTTTTTATCGAGCATCTTGTCCAACACGTAATGAAGGATTCCTCCAGCCTTAACGTATTTCATTTCTGCCTCGTTGTCTATCCTCACTTTTCCATCTGTGGTTATTTCCTTCTCTCCACGAAATGTTACCTTAACTTTGCCTCCAGCCTTAACTCTAGATAATCCATCTATGTCTACTAACTCATTGCCCTTGACTCCTAGACCTCTCCAATCAGGTATCTCGATGGGAACAACGCCCATGAAGACCAAGTTGCTCCTGTGAATTCTCTCGAAGCTTTCAGCTAGAACAGCCTTAACGCCTAAAAGGTATGTAACCTTAGCAGCCCAATCTCTTGAACTTCCCGTACCGTACTGCTTTCCGGCTACTATTACAAGGTCCACTCCTTCCTTCATGTATTTCATTGACGCGTCGTAAACTGACATTTCCTCTGCGTCTGGGAAATGCTTCGTATATCCACCGTTTCTTTCTACAAGGAAGTTCTTCAACTTGGGGTTTGCAAACCCTCCTCTCATCATAACTTCGTGATTTCCCCTCCTGGCTCCGTAAGTGTTTAGTTCAGTTATCCCCATGGATTTTAGCAAAACACCTGCTGGAGAGTCAGGAAGTATTGGACCTGCAGGAGAGATGTGGTCAGTGGTCACTTTGTCCCCAAGCAGTAGCAGGATTCTTCCCCCTTTAACGTCTGAAATCTTTCTTCTTGAAGAGAACCACGGAGGTTCAACTATGTAAGACGAGCTCTCCCAGGAGTAAGTTGTACCTCCCTCTACGTTTAAGGATTCCCACATCTTATCTCCGCGAAATATAGATTCCTTTCTCTTGGCGTAAATTTCAGGTCTCATTGCCATCTCGTATTTCTCTAAAATTTCCTGATTAGAGGGCCAAACATCCTTCAGGAAGACTGGCTTTCCGTTTGGATCGTTTCCAATGGGTTCGTTGTAGAAATCTATGTTGATTCTGCCCGCTAACGCATAAGCCACAACCAGTTCCGGCGAAGCTAGGAACGCACCTTTAAGGTAAGGGTTAATCCTTCCTTCGAAGTTCCTGTTTCCGCTAAGGACGGCGAAAGCGCTAACCCCACCTTTAACGTCATCTTCAACTTCCTTAGGAAGAGGACCTGCATTTCCTATACACGTTGTACAACCGAAGCCGACTACATGGAATCCCAAAGCTTGAAGGTAAGGAAGTAAATCTGAGTCTGACAAGTAATTCATGACTACTGGTGAGCCAGGAGCCATGCTCGTCTTAATGAAGGGTTTACTCCTTAGTCCGTAGGATACCGCCTTCTTAGCCAAAATTCCAGCTCCTAACATGACTGAAGGATTTGAAGTGTTGGTGCAGCTGGTTATTGCAGCGATCACCACTGAACCGTCTTCTATTACCTTTCCCTTAGAGTTTCCCATTAACCCCCTTACTGATTCTTTAACCTTTTTCAGTGGTATCCTTTCTTCTGGATTTTTGGGTCCGGCTATGGCTGGCTCTATCTCATTTAAATAAACTTCGATTACCGTGTCGTATTTAGGCTCATTATTATATACTAACCCAATCTCAGAGGAAACTCTCTTCACCAGTTCTTCATTTCTTGCAGTTCCGTTGAGATACTTGAGCGTGTTATCGTCAATGGGGAAGTAACCCACCGTCGCACCGTACTCTGGTGCCATATTGGATATCGTAGCTCTATCTGGAACGGGCAAAGAATAGATGTCCCCAAAGAACTCAACGAACTTCCCAACTACACCCTTCTTTCTTAGCATCTCAGTAATGTATAACACAACATCCGTAGGAGTCACTCCCTCCCTCGTTTTACCCTCCAGTCTGACTCCCACCACCTCTGGAACGTTCATATAGTAAGGCTCTCCCAGCATTACACCTTCAGCTTCTAGTCCGCCCACACCCCAGCCCAAGACGCTTATTCCTCCTATCATGGTAGTATGGGAGTCAGTTCCTATAACTATCTCTGGGAAAGCAACGTTATCCTTTACGTCTATTACAGATGAAAGGAATTCCAAGTTCACTTGGTGTATTATCCCGTTCCCTGGAGGAACTACCCTCAAGTTGGTAAATGATGATTGAGCCCATTTGAGGAATTTGTATCTCTCCAAGTTCCTTTCGAATTCCTTCTTCATGTTTAATTCTAAGGAATAGGAAGTTCCGTAATAGTCAACCTGAACTGAATGGTCTATGACTAGGTCAGATCTAACTAATGGATTAATCATGTTGGGATCTCTACCTTTCCTTTTAGCCTCACTCCTCATTTCAGCCAAGTCAACAAGTAAAGGAACTCCAGTGTAATCCTGCATCACTATCCTTGTTGGCATGAACTCTATTTCTTCACCTATTTTTCTCTTCATTATTCTCTCAGCGCTTTCGTCAAAGCCGTTCCTCAAGGCGTTCTCCAAGATCACTCTAAGGCTATATGGTAGTTCCTTCGCCTCGTCAGGCAGTTTAATTACTTCCAGATCCCCTATTCTCTCTTTTTTTACGTTCACGTGTAATCTCTACTCTCAAACGGTTAAAAGCAATGCTAACTTAATAGTGTGATTTAATCTCTCTAGAACAGAAACAGGAGAGAAGGTATAAGTTAAAAAAGATAGAAAGGAAGGATCAAGCTTGGTCTTAGCCCTTTACCAATCCTATGATAAAGCCTATTACGAAAACTACGGAGTCATATGGAACATAACCTGATATCGATTTAGCTTCGGATATTGCCTTTGTAACTTGTGCTCCTACAGATTCAAGAAGCGATTCAACCGTAGCAGGAGATAAGTACCCTATAGCTATTAACAAAACTACTATCGCCACAAGTATTATGCCAACCGCAAACAACTTTCTCACTAAGAATCCTGTCAATAATCCCAGCACGAAAGTTACGGCTATGCTCACTATTTCGTTTGTAGAGATCATGATAAAGTTGTCTCTAGTCAAACTTTTATTTTTAATCAACTTAGTGTTCTTTCATGAAAGTTGTCAAGTATTTCGTCAAGCTAACTGTTAAAGACGATAAGGGAGAAAATCCTGTGAAGTTAAAGGTAGTTAAACATGAGAAGGGAGAGCAAGGAACCAAGAGAAAGGTAGTTGAGGTTGAGGAGCACCCGTTTAGGAAGCTGGTTAATGCAAGGAAATTTGTGAATAACGTAGTTGAAAGAAACAGCGTTGAATGCACTCCCATGAAGAAGGAAGGAGATGTTTGGATCAAGGAGTGTACTTCTACTTCTGGAGCCAAGTTAACTTTTCAGATAAGGCAACAAAGGATAGTTAAGCCTAAGAAAGAGAAGAAGGAGGAGAAGACATCGAAGAAGGAAGAACAGCCTCAAACTAAAGCTAAACAAGAGACTTCAGAGCAACCCAGCCAGCAAACTGGGAATAGTAGCGGAGCGGAATCGACGGAAAAGCAAAAACAATAATAGGTTCTCGTATGTATTTAATTATGTCTGTATATCAGAGCTTAATATAATCAATTAGTTTCCAATTTTAATTTAAACCTTTTGATTAGTAATTTGTATGTTTTGTATACAATTTTTCCTTTAATCCCATTTATGACACCTCCTTATTTTTCTTCTCCTAATTGCGTGAATGTGAGTGTACCAACACTTTATAATTATTTTTAACATATTTATATTAAAGTGTATAGAAATGTATATTTATAAAAACTCATTGAGTAAGCTTCTTGACCTCCTCCTTAATATTTTTTACATGAAACTCATTTGATTAGCTTAAACGATTTTCTTAACGAAAAGCGTTAATCATGTTGATCTTGATAATATCAATAGGAAGTTGTAACATTTTTTGTGAAAATTTTAACACACTTTAGTCTTCTTAGGATACGTTGAAATCGTTAACCCTAACCATGTAATAGAAGAACAAGGACAGAAGGGTTATGGTTCCCATGAAGGCCCACAGTAATTGATAGTTTAAGTTTTCAACTATTAATGGAGATACGATGGAACTTACGATCCCGCTAAATTGCCAAAAGAAGTTTGCGAACCCAGACACTCCACCACTGTTCTTCCCTCCAATGAACGCAAGGGCACTTGAATGGGAGTTATTATAAACCTTACGAATCCCATAGCTAAGAAGAGTTAAGGAAAGGGTTTCAAAGAAACTCGGCGTAATTCACGGATTACATAACTTTAGGAAAGGGCAATCTTGGTCGCACCTCTTTGGCTTCTCAGGCTCTACCCCGTTTTCTATGGACTGCATAACC
>Ga0105111_1000132_pt1 | contig 9080 bp, 8 predicted proteins | sample BED_Slide_host_7_FD_79140 | JGI IMG/M metagenome (GOLD analysis project Ga0105111, IMG submission 79140) | Extremophilic microbial mat communities from Yellowstone National Park, USA - BED_Slide_host_7_15 | ecosystem: Environmental > Aquatic > Thermal springs > Hot (42-90C) > Microbial mats ...
ACATAAAAGTATGGGTAAAAATCGTCCTTTATCAGAAGACTTCTTTTACCTTCCTTTGATATCGCCCACATGTAAGCCTTGGGAGATGGATCATTCTCGTAAGAGAAATCTATTACAAAAAACTCTTTAATCATAGGAAGGCTTAGCTATCTCAAGAAAATAAAACCTATTATAGTTCAGAGCAGATGTTCTTATTTTATATTTTAATGTATACTAATCAGTATAACACGCAACTGTGAGAGACTTTAACATTATAAAGGCGTGCCTATTTCTCCCGTAATAGTTTTTCCTGGTATACGATATTAAATAGCCCAAATGTGAATAAAAAAGGAGAGCGTTAGCGTTTTTGGTTTCAACTTCTAAGTAAGAGTAAGCAGCTCCGCAGGCTACGAACCTCCTTTCTAATTCTCTCAACATCGTTGAGCCTATCCCCTTGCCTCTGGCTTTAGCTCGAGTGGCAATTGAAATTACATGTCCTCTAATCTTGTTTTGAGTAATACCTATTGCATATCCTTGTACGACGTCGCCTTCCTTCGCTACTATGTATAAATTCCCGGAAAGTATAAGATAAGCCTTTAGTAATCTAAGCGAATAAGGTTGATCGAATGATTCTACCTCTATTTCATAAATTTGTTGTAGATCCCCTTCCGTTGCGTCAGATATAACTACCAATTTTCCAATCATTCTTATTGTGAGGATATTAGAATTTAATGAGAAACAAGACTCTTTAACGATACATGTAGAAAATGAGGATGATCTTTGGCTTCTCTATACCATGCTCAAGAAAGACGATGAAGTGGTTGCGAAAACTCTCAGGGACGTGAGCATAGGTGATAACAGTAGAAGGGTTCCTATGATAATTAGGCTGAAAGTTGAAAGAAAGGAGTTCCAGGAATTCACCACTAGACTTAGAATTCACGGAATAGTACTGGACGCTCCTGAAAGGTATAGCGTGAAAGGTTCGCATCATACAATAAATTTAGATATAGGCGATGATATAACAATTATAAGAAAATGGGAAAAATATGACTTAGATAAAATATATAAGCATGCTCAGAAAAAATCTAGAATTCTGATATCAATAATAGATATTGATGAATGTTTGGTGGTTATACCTATGGAACAAGGTATTAAGATCCTGTGCGAGAAGAGCTTTAACGAACCTGAAGAGAGCCTTCTGGAGAACGCTAAGATTATTGCAGATGAGATAGAATCTTATGCTAAAACTTATTCGCCTGATGCGATCTTAATCGCAGGACCGGGCTTCTTTAAACAGGATGTGGCTAAGCTACTTTCAAAGAAGTATAAGGTATATACTGACGATGTGAATTCGCCTGGCAGAACTGGATTAAATGAGGTAATGAAGAGAGATTTGATAGACCAACTAATAAGGGATTACGAGATATCTGAAGGAACAAGGGCTATGGATAAGTTTATGGAAATGCTAGCTAAAGGGTCTAGAAATATAGCTTACGGTAAGGAAGAGGTGAGGAAAGCCGCCGAAATTGGAGCCATCGATACAGTATTAGTACTTGCAGAACTTATAATAGGGCAAGAAAACGACTATCCAACTATATTAAATGAGGTATCGGAAAAGGGAGGAAAAGTGATTTTGGTGCCTAGGGATTCCCCTTCTTACTATCAAGTAAAGAACATGGGTGGTATTGTGGCCTTACTTAGATTTCCAATCTAAGTATGCAAACTATATTTCATACAAATACAATAAAGTGGGTCTGTAAGTATAACGTAAATTACTATGGCTCGAAATTGGACTTTAACACCTTCTCTGAAACCTTCAACCTTCTACTGTCTGGGTGTTCTTCGACTATCTTCAGTTCGTCTATATCAAGCTTTTTCACCAGCTCATCTGTAATACCTGGAAAGACAGAATATATGTTATCGCCTATTTTCTCGCCGTAAAGTATGTCTAGATTTTGATTTGTCCTAACTATAGCTCTTATCAAAGTACCCTCTCCAGTGAAATCCTCGTAAGGTTTAGCTGATACTCGTATTGTACGTAAGAACCTTGTCCTAGTTTCAACTACGTCTTTATACACGGAACTGCAGTAATGCACTGTGATTCGTGACTCTTTAAATTCCTCAATAACCTTCTTCGCAGTCTCAAAGCTCCCCTTAACACCAGTTATCCCATGGGAAACGTTCATCCCCCTTGAATTTAATTGAAAGAAATTCCTTTCATTAAGTTCTAGCTCATTTAAATTTACAAATTTCACGCCTTCCTTTTCAGCCCATTTTATTAGCTCCAATATCTTTTCCTCCTCTCCTGGTATCGAAGGGATTTCAATGCCTACGTCCATGTCGTATTTCATGGCTTTCTTCAAGGCTTCTCTATATTCCACCTTTAAAGGGTGGAACCTAATTTCATCTAGCCCAACTTCGCTTAGCTCTCTTAATGCATCATTAGTAGCGTAACGCCCAGAGGTGTATAAATGGACATGAAATTTTTCTCCAAACTCATTCTTAAAGATTCGAATAAGTGATGTTACCTTGTCAATGGCTAATATTGGATCGCCTCCTGTTATTCCAGCCCCTAGAGCCCCCATTCGATAAGCTTCATATATGTAATCCATAAGATTACTCACTTCGGCTTCATTCGCAAACATCTTATTCTTATTAAATCTCTCTGAGCTCACTGGGCAATAATAACAAGAGTCTCCACACTCTCCTGATATAAATACTACCAACTTAGAGCCTAACCTGCAAAGTTCGCAGCCCTTCGGTAAGGGATTGTTATACAACGTTATCTCAGGGTTTCCTGAAATCGTCAAGTTTTTTCAGTATTATTTCTCTTACTTCTGGAGTTTTAACGTCATCTAAGAGTTCTTTAAGCTGGCTAACAGAGTCCTGGTACCTGCATGGCTTGTTACCTTGTATCTTAGCAGAACCTTCATTTCCTCCCTCCGGTATATACCATACCTTAAACCATGTGAAGCCTGCGTTAAGCATAGAAATACCTAAGGGTGTCTCCACAGGAGAATAGCCTCTTAAAATCAACCTCTCTGTATCCTTGTCTTTATCATAAGTGACAAACAGTTTCCCGTTGCAGTCGAGTATTTCAAATAATAGTTTGAAAAGTTCGGGCTCAACTCCTTCTCTCCTTAACCAAGGATCATAATCTAGCTCAATCCAAGGTGGGTAATATTCCCTGCCCGTAAAGTAGGACACCTTGGCGACCTCCCTTCCATTAGCGAAGAGTACGAAGTAGAAAAGCTACCTTATATGGGTTCTTTTAGGTTCCGAGCTAGAAATCTTAAACTTGCCTATATTTCCACTAATCATCAGAATAAAAGTTAACTCTAACCACTTTTAAGACTTTAATTACGGGCTTTCTATAAACAAGACTTTTGGAAGAGATTTATAGTCGTCGAGAACGAAGTAGTTTGATATGATAAGCGTAGAAATTATAGCGTTCATAGCCATCTTCATAGTAGCATGGATATTACTTTATGCATCAAGAAGAAGACTGGAAAGGTTCGGCGTGAGCGTGCCTATTCCTTTCTTTGTTATGTATAAATCTAAGGTTAGAGACGTATGGTTTCCTTCAATATCGATGAGCAAAGCTTACAGATATTATGAGAGAGCAGCGGTTGTTCTTTCTATAATATCCATGATAGGAGGAATAGTGCTGATTTTCTACATAATCTCAGAATTCATAATACCACATCCACCATCCGAGAAACCAGCACTTTCGCTTACTCCCATAATACCAGGGATAACAATATCGTTATCTCAGACTCCTTTCCTCCTTTTGGCCCTTGGAATATCTGTAGCATTGCATGAAATAATGCATGCACTTTCCGCAACTTCAAACGGGATAAAGGTAAGAAATGGCGGCATTCTACTGTTGGGCATATTCCCTGGAGCTTTCGTTGAGCCTGACGAGGAAAGCTTCAATTCAAGCACTTTATCCAAAAAGGTTAAAGTAATAGCTGCAGGCATAGCTCTAAACCTTATATTGGCAGCTATATTCTTCCCCATCACCTACTTTTTCCCTAACTTGGTATCTCAAGGTATACTAATAGAGAGTGTTGTAAAAGACTCTGCTGCCTATAACTCCTCCCTCACTCCAGGAGATATAATAAAGGCAGTTGATGGGACTTCAGTAAATAATCCTTATCAGCTAGGAAATTTTCTACAGAAATATCGGACAAATACTTACACCATACTTCTGCCTAACGGAACAGAAAGAGAGGTAGTAATATCTACTCCTTCCCATTTTCTAGGAGTTTATGTAACTTACTATATTCCATCAATTTGGCTTGACATTTATACGTTCGTCTTCTGGATGTTTACGATCAACTTTAGTCTCGCCTTGTTTAATGGAGCTCCTTTAATAATAACAGACGGAGGTAAAATATTTACGGAACTACTTAAGCGAATAATGGGAACCAATGGAGAAAAAATCTCTCTCTACTTCCAAGCATTGTTGATATTAACTTTCGTATACTCCATCCTGCTATCTAATCATCTTCTTGGATGAGCTTGGAGCTAATCATTGGAAATGGTATTACTTCCTTTATGCTTATATTACCTGTAGCAAGCATAGCAAGCCTATCTATTCCTATCCCTAAACCGCCAGTTGGGGGCATTCCATAACTTAAAGCCCTTATGAAGTCCTTATCGTAAGGATGGGCTTCTTGGTCTCCTCTCTTAAACATTTCTTGCTCTTCTTTAAATAATTGGTCTTGTAATATCGGATCATTAAGCTCCGTGTAAGCGTTTGCTATTTCCATTCCTGCTATATACAATTCGAACCTTTCTACTAGACCGGGCTTTTCCCTATGGGGCTTGCATAAGGGAGTAGTTTCTAGAGGGTGATCTGTAATAAACGTAGGTTGGATTAAGTTAGGTGAAACCAGTTTATCGAACAGCTTCTCTATCATTAATCCTCTTACATACTGACAACCCCTTGGCTTTAGCTGGTTCTTCTTTAACAAGTTTTTTAGTTCATCGTTAGATAGGGAATCTATATTCTCCCCTAAAGCTTCGGAAAGTGAGTCATACATCGAAATTCTCTTAAAAGGTGAATCAAGTTTAATTTCGTTTCCATTATATTTTATTACATTAGTAGATAGGATCTTCTTGAATACTTCTCTTATTAATTCCTCAGTTAGGTTCATTATGTCGTTATAGTCAGCATAGGCCCAGTAGAGTTCTAAAAGACTAAATTCAGGATTATGGGTAACGTCTATATCCTCGTTCCTGAATACCTTACCTATTTCAAATACTTTATCGAAACCGCCCACTATAAACCTCTTCAAGTAAAGCTCTAATGCTATCCTAAGAAACCAATCTTCCTCTAAATAGTTTACATGAGTCTTGAAAGGTTTAGCTAGAGCACCACCGTAAACTGGTTGCACAATGGGCGTCTCTACTTCTATGAAACCTTTAGAGTAAAGGAACTGCCTGATCTCTTTCTCCATTGAAAATCTAATTTCCATTGCACTCCTTGCTTTATCGTTGTAAAGGAAATCAACATACCTATGGGCGTACCTAAACTCGGGTGTAAGGGTGGTCCAATCTGGGGGCTCTATTAATGCCTTACTTAGGAGCTCAAAGTCCTTTACCATAAGTGAGAGCTCCCCTTTCATGGTATAGAACAAGTCACCCTTTACTCCTATTAAGTCTCCTCTACCTATGTATTTCATGAACCATTCGTAGCGGTCCCCAAGCTCATTCACCCTTAAATACAGCTGTAATCTCTCTCCTTCATCAAATATGTCCACGAAGGCCGCTTTTCCATGTCTTCGTATATTAGCTATGCGCCCTACCGTTGAAATGTTAAATATAAAGGGATCATGAGAAGATGGATTACCTTTCTCTTTTCCTATATCTCTAAGCTCCTGAATTGTATTGGTAAATGTGAACTTATGAGGATAAGGATTTATTCCCTTTTCTTTAAGCTCACGAACTATTTCTACCCTTCTTTCGTCCCACTTCATGACTTACTTATATCCCTATATCTAAAATTAAAGAATGTCTGCTGTCTTCATCTGAGCCTTAGTTATCGCTCCATCTACACGAAAACTAATACAGGAAATACCTCAGGTTTGTTGTATTCTTAAATAAATGGTGATACCATGCGTCTAGTCTCTTTCAACTATATGAAAAATATAATTATAGGTATAGAGATAAAATAACTATAACAGGAAAGTAGCTAAATAAATTTTTAAATGAAGGATGATAATAGGTCTTAGCGAATGATCGGTAATGGGCCCATAGCTCAGCCAGGTTGAGTGCTGGGCTCCAGATAGCATTGGGTCTAACGACCCCTCTTGGGGGATGAATTATATCTGGAATGGAGAGACCCAGTGGTCGGGGGTTCAAATCCCTCTGGGCCCATTATATTTCTAAATGGTTTTATCATATTTCAAATTTTCCTTACTTTATATCTAGCTGGCAGTTAATTTTATTCATAAAATAAACAAAAGAACTAAGGCGATTTATATTGGACGTCTTTTTTTTAAAAAAAAAGTAGGAGAAAATATAGGCGTAATATCCAGCAATACAAAATAATCTTAATAAGGATTCAAAAAAACTATAACAATTATTTTAGCTCTTTCCTCTTAGTTCATTTACTCTCTTTATTACTTCGTCAAGAACGTCTTTACCCTCGCCTGGATCTACTATGGCTACTGCGGCAGAACCAACCTGAAGACCTGCAGCTTCACCTAATGATTTCTTTGAACTTACGTACACGTATGGTATTTTCTTCTCTTCGCACAGAAGAGGTAGGTGTGCTACTATCTCTTCGGGCTGTACATCCTCAGCAACTACCACCAGCTTTGCAAGTCCTCTTTCAATTGCCTTAGTAGCCTCGTTTGTACCTTTCTTTATTTTTCCTGATTCTTTTGCCTTTCTTACTGCTTCTAGAGCTTTATCCCCTAATTCTTGGGGGACTTCAAATTTTACATATGAAGGTTTAGACATGGCGCTCATCCTCCTCTTTTTAGGTCGCGCATTTCATACCTATCCTCTTCCCTATATAAGTTTTTCAATCATGGGAATAGATAGCTACGATTAATCCGTTACTTACTTCGTCTACCCTTACAAAACCGTACCTGAAGAATTGTACTATGTCGTTTACCTTAAGGGAAGATACTGACAATTCGCCGTAACCTTTCTCAATAGTTTCATCATTGCCGTTGTATTTCTTTAAGACAACAGGATAACTATCGGATTGCTTTACCCACTGGACTATGGAAGCTTTCTTTACCTTTCCTTCTTCAAGGGTTTTGCTATCAAAGATTAGTTCATTACCTTGAACTTTAACGTTACATAACTCCATCAACCTAAGGTAAGATCCTTCTTTTGCATCGTCTGAATCAACCATTATTATGTCACCCTTACATACCTCCACTTCTCTGTAATCCGATGGATTAGAGAAGTTATACGGTATTCTAGCCTTAATGCATTGGGGCATATTATCTCCTGTAATTTTCATTGTCTTCGCCTTATTTTCTGGAACGTACATTAACCTCCTTGCAGTTTTGTCCAACTTTTTCCTATTAATTGCAGCTATATTCTCAAAGCTTATCGTAGCGTCAGAGACCTTAAGGCCAACTTCTATTATGATCTCCCTGACGGTTTCAGGCAGTATTCCTCTCCTCCTTAGTCCAGCTAACGTGGATAACCTAGGATCATCTCTGGTCACGCCTTTCTCAAGTATTTCTTTTATCTTAGATTTGCTCATCATGAATCCCTCTAGCTTGAGTCTGCCGAATTCTATAACTGTGGGGAACTCCCATCCCATGTAATCAAAGACCCACTTCTGCTTCAACGAATTCGACATATGCTCTTTTGCTCGAAACACATGAGTGACTCCTTTATCATGATCGTCCACCGAAGTGGCAAAATTATATGTAGGGAAAACTCTGTATTTATCTCCAGTAAGTGGATGAGGGGATCTCTTGGTGTCGATAATTCTAAACATAACCCAGTCCCTTTGAGAAGGATCTGGATCGTCTAGGTCTGTCTTTATCCTAAGTACAGCCTTTCCTTCATCGTATTCTCCTTTGAGCATCTTCCTCCATAAACCCAGGTTTTCATTTGGATCCGAACTCCTATGTAAGCATGGAGGTTCGCCATTCTTTTTGCTGGTAAATTTCAGAAAAGTGTCCTTATCACAAGTATCCACGTATGCGTATCCCTTTTGAATCATAATCTCAGCCACTTCATAGTATCTTTCAAACCTAGATGAAGCGACAAACTCTTCCTTCCATGAAATACCTAACCACTTTAGATCTTCCTTTATCCAATTATAGGCTTCTTTCAGTGGTTTCTTGACTTTAGGATCAGTATCGTCAAACCTAAGTATGAAGTCACCATTATACATTGAAGCGTATTCATAGGATATAATTGCTGCCCTTGAATTACCTAAATGCAAAGGACCGTCTGGATTAGGAGCGAATCTTGTCACTACCTTTTTACTAACGTTAGGTAAAGGTGGCAATTTCTTCTCCTTAGCCTCATCGTCTTTTTTCCTCTCAAGAAGTTGAGGAAATTTTGCTTCAATTTCTTGTTTCTGTTGATCAAAAGTCATAGAATTTATCTGAGTTACTACCTCATTTATTATAGGAATTATCTCCTTTGCTTTACTTCTTAGGTCAGGCATCTCAGCAAGTATTTTGCTTATTACCGACCCAACTTGGGCTTTCCCGCCATGAGCGAAAGCATTAGCTAGTGCATATTTTCTAGCAAGTTCCCTTATTTTATCCATGCAATGCATTGGCTAAACTCGAAATATATTCTTTTACACCTTCTCCGCTACTTCCTTTGGTTACAACGTTAGCAATTGCCTTTAACTCTTCGTCTGCGTTGGAAACTGCAACCTTGATAGCTGCCAGCTTCATCATGTCAATATCAGTTAATGAGTCTCCTATTGCAATTACGTTTTTCCTGTCCACTCCTAGCAAACTTAAGAGCCTATTTACGCCCACTTCTTTACCTTTATCATTGTAACTTAAATGAAGAGCGTATCCGCTGGTCTTCAAGTAAAGTCCTCGATAATTGGCCCACGATATCATATCGTCTTTTAAATCCGGAGGATAGAAACCGAA